>Ga0209095_1001033_pt1 | contig 15514 bp, 7 predicted proteins | sample COGITO_mtgs_1104_3_FD_184795 | JGI IMG/M metagenome (GOLD analysis project Ga0209095, IMG submission 184795) | Pelagic marine microbial communities from North Sea - COGITO_mtgs_110404 (SPAdes) (version 2) | ecosystem: Environmental > Aquatic > Marine > Epipelagic ... | reverse complement strand
CTAAAAATAATTTGCCATGCATCGTCGACCTGATCAATAAGACGATTTATACGCATGGATATTTTCATATCTTCATCGTCTTCGGTATCTAAAAGTTTTAAAACTTCAGCCCGATGATACATTTGTCCCAATTGCATTTTTAGGCGTTTATGGTTTCCAGAAACAAGTTCAACGTCAAACCGAACGGGTAATCCCGTTTCAGGGTCGAGGTCCTGAGGATTTATAAAGTTTTTATATCCAAGTTGGAACGATATCATACTATTATCCGTAGTATTGATGTCCCACATATCTTCTAGTTCTGATAGAAGGTGCATAAACTCTTCAGGGTTGAGTGATTGAATCTGGTTAGACCACATAATAGCATTGGATTCACGTTGATTTGATTCCGAACTAATAAAATGTGTTTCCTCCATTTTCTTTTATTACATATGGATTATTTTTCTAAGTTAATTTTTTTGCATTTGAGATAACATTTTTATAAGAATTTTGTTTTGAACTTCCATCTGTCTGGAAATATTTACCAGTGCGGAACATACGGTATCACCATCTTCGGTCGCGAGGACCGAACTTAAGAGTCCACCCATATCCATCATATATTCTTCATCATCATCATCATCTGGCATTTCAAGGTCAAGATCAAGATCATCGACTATAGATTCTTCATCTTCAATTTCTTTGATTTCTTCGATTTCTTCGATTGGTTCAAGAAGGGGTTCTTCTTGATCGGTCATTTCTATATACCAGGAAAAATAGGGTCGGGTTTTTTCGCGGGTCTCACCCGAAAAAAAAATCTCTGCCTATAGTACAAAAACAAACAATATGGCCGGTGGTCTCATGCAACTCGTCGCCTACGGCGCCCAAGATGTCTACTTGACTGGTAACCCAAAAGTCACTTTCTTCCAGGCGGTTTACAAACGCCACACTAACTTCGCGATGGAAAACATCGAACAAACTGTTAACGGTACTGCCGCGTCTTCCGGTCGCGTTTCCGTCACGGTCGCCAGAAACGGTGATTTGATTGCGGACATGTACGTTGAATTGACTTCGAACGCTGACACCGCCATCACCACTTCTATGGATGCGTGGATGGCGGAACGCGCCATCGCCACTGCTGAATTGTCGATCGGTGGTCAAAGAATCGACAAACACTACCAAAAGTGGTGGAGATTGTACGCAGAATTGTACATGGACGAATCCAAGAAGTTGAACTACGGTAAGATGACTACCGCGCGTGTTGCGGGTAACACGTGCTTTTTGCCATTGATCTTTTTCTTCAACAGAAACCCAGGATTGGCCTTGCCATTGATTGCTTTGCAATACCACGAAGTCAGAATTGACTTGGACTTGGCGTCCGATTTCGGTACCAACTTTTCTGCCTTGAAGGTGTGGGGTAACTACATCTACCTCGACACTGAAGAGCGTAGACGATTCGCGCAAAAGGGTCACGAATACTTGATCGAACAAGTCCAACACACTGGCACTGACTCCTTGGCCGCCGCTACCTCCACCAAGCAAGTCAGATTGTCGTACAATCACCCAGTCAAGGAATTGGTGTGGTGTACTGACATCGGTTCCAACGTGTGGAACTTTACAAGTACACCAGTTGTTGTCACTTCCAATGTTGCCGCGATCGAGGATTCGAACGTCGCGATCTCGCCATCTGCCGCGGGTGCGCCAGCCTTGTATGGCCTCACGCAATTCGATGAAGACACATCCGGTCCATTGTCTTCCTTCAAGTTGGTCCTCAACGGCCAAGACAGATTCAAGGAACAATCCGGTAAGTACTTTAACCAAGTCCAACCATTCGTCCACCACTCTGGTTCCCCAATGCCAGGGATCTACTCGTACTCTTTTGCGCTCAAGCCAGAAGAGCATCAACCAACGGGTACCTGTAACTTCTCCAGAATCGACAACGCGCAAGTTTCGGTTAAGTGTAACAGATCGGACAGTTCCCTCCACATGTTCGCGACGAACTACAACGTCCTCAGAATCCAATCGGGTATGGGTGGCCTCGCGTTCTCCAACTAAGCGTCTATTAAGCGTTTAAAAATTTAAAAAATAAATAAAATTTACAATTTAAAAATTAAAATTTAGACCAAATTTTAAAGTTTAACCCCCAAAACTCGACGCAGTTTTTGCATAACGTTAGGATCCGGAATTGATTTACCTAATTCGTATGAAGAGATGATATCTGTTGATACATGTATAAGACCCGCGAGATCCTTTTGCGTATACTGTTTTGCAACACGTGCTCGTTGGATCGTTAATCCTGTTTCTTTACTGACTTTCTTGTGTGTACCGGCTAATTCGGCTTCTTCGAGCTTTTGTTCCGGTGATTTTCCCGAATATTGACCCCGTTTCGGTAACCTAATTTCCTGACCCATGAACTTGACGTATTTTTCTTTTTCTCGTGTTTTATCAATTTTGCCACGAATAACGACTGGATCCCAATCTTGGTAATGGTTCATTTTGTTTCAAAGAGACTTAAAATTTTAAGTAGTGATACTGATATAATGAATTTTATAATTGGAATATCAGTAACTTTTACCGTACTTGGTGTTATGATATTATCACTTTTCTGCCCAAAATCGTGTTGTGATGATACTGAAACTGAAACATAAAGAATTACGCGTGTAATACGTTAATGGAACCTATATATACATTTTTAATAATTTTTGGAAGTGTGTTTGGTTCGTGTATGTTGTTTAATCCCGTGGTTAAGTGTTATTATTACTGTTTCCCGTATAAAAAGGAACACATTGTTGAAATATAAAGATTTTATCATATATACTAGTAAGTATGATAGAAGTCTACACAGACGGAAGTTGTTTAGGAAACCCCGGTCCCGGTGGTTGGGCGTATATTATAGACGACTTTATAGGTCGAGGTGGTGCTAAGGTAACCACAAATAATGTAATGGAAATGACCGCGGTCGTAAAAGCACTCGAGAAGTGTATAGAATTAGGACACGATACTGTAACTGTATATACCGACAGTAACTACGTAAAAATGGGGTTACTCGAGTGGTCTAAAAACTGGGAACGTAACGGTTGGAAAACGAGTAAAGGTGAACCCGTAAAGAATAAGGATTTATGGATACACATGTTATACTTATTGCGTAAAATTGAGTTTGTTGATATAAAGTGGGTCAAGGCACACAATGGAAACAAAAAGAACGAGATTGTAGATACACAGGCTCGCGAATATGCTTATTTATTTTCTAAGAAAGAGTAATGGGAGAAGTACCAGAACAACATCATTGGTGTCCAAAACAAGAACAACTCCTAATCCGATGGGCCGAAAAGGCTGCCGGATACAGATGGTTACACAATCACGCACGTATGTTTTATAAAAAACAGAACGATTGGTTATCGTACCCGTGTATAGTTATATCGAGTATTACGGGTGTTGGCGGGTTTGCGGTTTTAAGTCCTAATGATCAAAACATGTCGACCGAACAAAAACAAAAAATTGTTATTTTTCAATATTTTTTCGCGTTTATGAATGTTATTGCGGGTATACTTACATCGATATCAAAGTTTAACAATTCTTCACGTATGATGGAAGCACACTCGGTCATGTCTGTCCAATACTCAAAATTCTATAGGAACATTGATATGGAATTATCACTCGAAACGAAATATCGTGAAGACGTTTTAGATTTTGTGAATAAAGTGCGTTTAGAATACGATAGATTACTTGATGAAGCACCCGATATACCCGGGCACACGATAGAGGTGTTTAACGAAACGTTTCCCGATAAAGAAAATAAACCCGACGTGTGTAACGGTTTAAGTATAATTTCAAATAGTGAACTAGTTAAACAAGACGATTCGCGTGTATCAAACGCTATAAAAAAATGGATGACGCGTCCAAAAACACCAGATAACAAATTACCAACACCGAGACACTCACTAGATCTAGAATCTCATCCTTCGTGTGGGGTATAAAGATTATGGTTTATATATGAATATGATCCTATAGCTCAGTTGGTTTAGAGCGCGGTGCTTATACACTACTAGGTATACCTAAGTGACTTTAGTGTCACAAACGCAACGCCGAGGTCGCGGGTTCGACCCCCGCTGGGATCACGCCTACTTTTTAACGTGTTAAAGATATACCCCGTTAAAAAGTAAATGATCAGAGTTTCTTCAATTCCCCCGTCCCCCGAAAATAAACGTAACCAAATACGTAAGAACATTCTCGAAGGTACGTATTCTAAAAAAATAAATATTGCGTTTCAAACGTTCGAGAACCCACGTCTTCAGTTTAGGTTCGCGGAAGCACTCGACGAGGCCGATGAAAAGTGTTACGTTTCGGGAACATCAGAAGAGTGTTTTGCGGCATGGCAAGAAGTTGATGAATTGGAAGATTCAATGATGCGTCTCGGTGTAGAAGTATTTCAAAACTATAGTATGCGATACGGGTCATTACTTAGACGTACGTTCAAACTTAGATGGAATGTTCGTAACGTCGAGGACCATCACGTCATACCAAAAGAGTTCAAGAGTCACCCAATTATTGAAAAGGTAAACTATGATATCCACGCGAGTGAGAATATAATAATGATGCCGCGTGAAATTGGTAATTTGCGTGAGAATAGACTTACACACAGAGGTAATCATAAAAAGTATAACGAATATGTCGGTAACGTTCTTAATTCGATGGAAAATACCGATATAACTGAACCAGAATTTAAACAGTTTGTTGACTTTTTAAAAATTGGGTGTCGGTTTCGTCCACAAGATATACCGTGGAATTAGTGTGTTTACCACCCGTACTCGAGTTCGTCGGTGGTTGCGGTAGGGTACCGTTTCGAAAAGAATTTACGTTTTCCCCAATTACTGTGTCCGATGGTACTGTTATGACTACGGTCAATGTGTAAACAGTGTCGAAGATCTTTATAGTATACACGCGCACCACGCGCGATTATATCTTCGTGTTTCATGTCGACGTGATTATCGATAGGAAAAAAGTGTTTGTAGTACTTTTTCATATTATCGACGTGTATGAGGTAACACTTGGTACTCGAAATCCACTTAACGCGTTCGAGTCCGCTCTTTTCAGCACTTTCCTTATCCGGGTATCGTGATAAACAGTGGAAGAAACACATTTCGAAATCGTCACCCTTTTTGTTTATAACGTCCTGAATTTCCCGGTAAACGCGTGTATCTTTTATAATGACATTATCTTCAAAAATAACGGCATATTTGAGGTTTTGTTCGAAACACCTTTTATAAAATTCCATGTGTCCCATATAACACCCAATAGCACCTAAATTGAAATAGGTAATATCCGGTCGCGTTTTGTTCGCGTTATAGTGAAGTTTTAAAGCCTCGCGGTAATAGTTCGGTTCGATGATTTTCTGGTACTTTTTAGCATTTTCGAGTTTCCTGGTATCTGTTCCGTATATGATTTCTAGAGGTACGGATTCGTCGTAATGGTTAATAAACTTTTCGCGTCGGTCGGCTGATGTTTCCAGGGTGAGAAGAAAACACTTATACTCTGGGTTTCGACGGGAACGACGTAACAAAAGTGTAACGAGTACCAGTAGAAGAATCGATATTAAAATCGGTATGAACATTCTTACTTAAAGAGTACAGACAAAATAAATATGGGGAGCTATTGTCATATAGTGGTTAGTATCTTGGACTTTGAATCCAATCACCTAGGTTCAAATCCTAGCAATAGCTGATAACGATGCCGTGGCCGAGTGGTCTAAGGCGCCAGATTAAGGCTCTGGTCCGAAAGGGCGCAGGTTCAAATCCTGCCGGCATCACCGTGCGATAGCTCAGTTGGTAGAGCATTGGATTGTAATTGTAATGAATTATTATAACTATTCGTTTAGTCACTAAACTCCAATTGTCCCGAGTTCGATCCTTGGTTGCGCGACCCCATACCCGTTTCTCTCGTAACTCAATCGGTAGAGTGTAGGACTGTTAATCCTGAAGTAGGGGGATCGAAACCCTCCGAGAGAGTTTTTACAAATTTAGCAAACGATCGCAGGTTCGAACCCTGTCGCGAGCATATTTCTCTAACGAGCTCGTGTGGCCAAGTGGTAAGGCATTTGTTTTGTATTTTAACAGCTTTTTAAAAAGTGTGTCCCACATTTTAAAAAGTTTTGTCGTGTAACAGTAATAGAGCAGGCCGAGCATGTTTTTATCAAATTGGCTCGTCTTTAAAATAGTCTTAGCAGCCGTGACGGGTCTTGTGGATTACCCACTCGCGGCGGACGTTTTATTGGTGTACGATAATGCGAATAAACTATATTTAAGTGGTGGGTCTTTGGAGTACGTGTCGAACGTCGTTTTGTATAAAGGCGAGACGAGTTATGAAATTCCCACGACCAAAAATATAGTAAATGGAGAAGAAACCATTCTAACTGGGAGTTTAACGGGTACCGATAGACTGTTTGGTATAGATAGTGCCCTTGATGGTAATTATTTATACGTAGGTGGTCGCGGTGATAATGGGGTCACATATTCCAGAGTTGACGTTTTTGAGAAAAATAATGGTACATGGTCATACTTAAGGAATATAACGGGTGATAATACCGAAGGTCCTGATAATTTTGGATGGAAAATAGGAGCATGTGAAAACTATTTGATAGTAGGCGCTTATACAGAAGACACGGCGGTAGTAACTAATTCAGGGGCAGCGTACGTTTTTAAACGTACTGGTGCAACATGGACACAAGAGGAAATGTTAAGGGCACCTTCACCTGCCGGTGGTACAGGTTATGGCGCTTGTGATCTTGCGATTAATGGAGATTATGCGTTTGTGGGCGCGAGTACTGATGGAACAGGGGGTGAGGTTTTTGTATATAAACGCACAGGTACGTCATGGAACCACCACCAAACATTAGTTTCGAGTGATATATCAAGTAGTGATGGTTTTGGTCACGGTTTAGACTTAAGCGGTAATTATCTTGTTGTAGGCGCACCGGGTGAAAACAGTAATCATGGTGCGTTGTATATATTTAAAAATATCGGGGGTACGTGGACACAGCAACAAAAACTTGTATCAACTGTTTCGGGTAATATGGGTAGGACAGCAAGACTTTCTATTGACGGTGATTATATAGTTACGGGTGGAACTTCAGATGATAGTGACAGTTTGAGTAATTCGGGTGCTGTATATATATTTAAGAAGGACGAAGGTGTCGAGACGTGGACACAACAAGCTACTCTTAGGGCACCAACACCCATAGCCAATGGTTCTTTTGGTAATAAAACTCGAATAAATGGGAGTATAATAATTGTCGGACAACCTAATGACGGTGATAATGGAGCTAACGCGGGCGCGGTGTATATATACCAGAGATCTGGAACGACATGGTCATTTGTAAAAAAGTTTTATTCGAGTGACGTAGCTACCGGTGATCAGTTCGGATCATCAGTTTCGATTTCTGAAAATGACGTATTTGTTTCGGCGATGTATGACGATTCACAGGGTTCTGATGCGGGTAAGGGGTATATATACCCACGTAAAAGTACACAAAACTTTTACATAACCCAACCCGGAACCTACCGCACCGATTTACAAATTTGCGGTATCGACTATAAGACGAACGAGGTCGAGGTGACGGGGAGTGTAACGCCGGAAAAAACGTGGGCAAACGAACAGAAGATTACGGCAAGCGACAAAGCATCTAACGACTATTTCGGGCACTCCGTAAGTCTAAGCGGCGACTACGCGATCGTCGGGGCGTATAATAAAAATTCGGCTACAGGCGCTGCATACATATACACACGAAACGCATCAACTTGGCAATGGGTGGGTGAACAAAAAATACAGGCAAGCGACAAAGCAAGTAGCGACTATTTCGGGTACTCCGTAAGTCTAAGTGGCGACTACGCGATCGTCGGGGCATACGGTGAAGATACGGGTGGGTCAGCTGCAGGCGCCGTATACATATACACACGAAACACATCAACCGGGGTATGGGGAGACGAACAAAAAATACAGGCAAGTGACAAAGCAGGTAGCGACAGTTTCGGGAAGTCCGTCAGTATAAACGGCGACTACGCGATCGTCGGGGCATATCGTAAAGATTCGTATACAGGCGCCGCATACATATACACACGAAACGGAACAACGTGGTCCGAACAACAAAAAATAGAGGCAAGCGACAAAGCAGTTGGCGACGAGTTCGGGTGGTCCATAAGTATAAATAGCAACTACGCGATCGTCGGGGCACGGCACGAAGATGCTGGTGCATCAGACACTAGAGAAGGCGCCGCGTACATATACACACGCGATGCAGTAACAGGCGTATGGGGGAACGAACAAAAAATAGAGGCAAGCGACAGAGCATCTGGCGACCTGTTCGGGTGGTCCGTAAGTCTAAGCGGCGACTACGCGATCGTCGGGGCATATGGAAAAAATTCAGATACCGGTGCTGCGTACATATTCAAACGCGGCGGAACGACGTGGTCGGAAATTAAAATTTTAACGGCAAGCGACAAAGCATCTAGCGACAATTTCGGGTTCTCCGTCAGTCTAAGCGGCGACTACGTGATCGTCGGGGCATATGGAAAAAATTCAGATACCGGTGCTGCGTACATATTCAAACGCGGCGGAACGACGTGGTCGGAAATTAAAATTTTAACGGCAAGCGACAAAGCAGCTAGCGACCAGTTCGGGTTCTCCGTCAGTCTAAACGACACGGGTCACGCGTTCGTCGGGGCATACGGTGAAAATTCGTATACAGGCGCCGCATACATATACGAGATAACTCCGATCGCCGGCCTCACCTTCGACAACTATAACAAATTGTCACTGACGAACACACCAACGTACACGTCCTCCAAACTCACCTACGGGTCGAACGTATACGATATAGGCACACTCACGAGTGACATAACCATCGAAAAACAAGGTGAATACGCGAGCTTAACGTTCGATACGAGTTCGAACGTGGCGTACTTTTCGAATGTGACGGTGGGTACAGTTTTAGATGCACCCGCAACTCGCGCATTTTTCCATGGTAATTTTGTAGATACGTTTAGTGATGGTGACGTGACTACCGCTGCATCAAATGGTCGTTTTTATGCAGACATGTCTGAAACAACGACGGCATTCGGAACGGTTTCGGTAACATCGTCTACATCCACTTCGACGACGTACCAAGTTGTCGTCCCGACTGAACTTACAGGTACAAACGTTTTGATCGTCGGTGGTGGTGGTGGTGGCGGCGCGGGTCAAAACAGTGTACATTGGCCTTCTGGTGGTGGTGGTGGTGAAGTTCAAAATTTAACGAACCAAACCATATCGGCGGGTACGTATACGATAGTTGTTGGTAATGGTGGAACAAATGCGTCTGGTACGAATTCGTCGGCACTTGGTACAACTGCAAACGGTGGTGGTGATGGTAATGTTGGTAGCGGTGGTACATCCGGTTCAGGTAATGGTCCAGGTGCTAATGATGAAGGAGGGCAGTATAATGTTGGTGGTGGTGGTGGTGATGCAGCTTCTGGTTCAGGTAGGAATGGTGGTGACGGTTCGAACGTTTCGTGGTTAGACGGTACCGTATACGGGGAACAGGTAAGTGGTCAAGCATATTTCGGTGGTGGGAGTTATTCGGGTGACTATACTGGTATTCAGACAAACGGTAAAGGTAACGGTTTACCTGGTACTGGTGGTGGTTCATATGGTTCTTCACAACTAGCCGATTCGGGTATGGTTGCCATATACTCGTCCGTAGGTTTAGGTATTAAATACCTCGATTTCGACACGTATAACAAACTGAGTCTTTCGGGTCTAACGAACCCAACGTCCAAAATCCACGCGTTACCTACGGGTGCCGAATCGACGACGACGTACGATATAGGAACGGCAACGAACATATACATAGAAAGTGCAGGGACGTATACGGCGGAAATGAAAGGGTCGGACGGTTTTGCGTTAGATAGTACTGTTGTGAGTGGTACAATTTCGTTCCCGTCGCGAACTTCGTATAGATACTTGGCACTTGCATTTCCTCGAAATAATTTCGAAAATAGTATGCAAAATATGATAATTGAATTTGATGACGGTACTAAATTCGATAACGCGAACCAACCTGCGAATTCGGCGTTTACACAAAATTATGCACCTAGTACTGGAGCAACAACCGATGTATTTTCAACATCTCAACATAATGTCTGGAACGGATCTAGTTTAGGTTGGAGTGCCGGAACGTGGTATTGTCCTTTTCACATAGATTGTGGTTCCGATTTTACGAAAAAAGTTAAACGTGTAACCATTATCAATCGTATATCTGATTATCAATATTCTTTAATTGCACCACGCTTATACGGGGCATCTTCTGTTCCTTCTACACCAGGTCTCGCAGCAAATTGGAATTACGTGTGCCACGTTGAATCTATACAAAACGGTTGGGCATCAACATTGACGTCTTACGATATGGAACCAAAAGCGTATAGGTATATCGGTTTAGTTGGTTATAGAACAAAGTTTACAATGCATATATATGAATTTTCTATAGAACTCGTGGACGGTACGGTATACGATGGTTCTAATATACCTACGGTTAGTAGTAATATGACAATTTCAAGTGGATCTGCTGCTAACACGATAGACGGTGATTTCACAAGTAGGGCGAACTGGAACAGTGGTTCTACATATACCAGCGCCTCGCAACAATACGTATACCTTAAAGTGGACCTCGGGTCCGCTAAAAAAGTAAAACATGTCCGGGTTTGGAGTAATTATGTAGGGTCTTACGAAAACGGGACAAACAGTATGAACTATTACGGTTCGAGTACAAACACTTCATCTGTAAGTGCTGAAGGGTCATCCGATTGGAATAGGTTAGGCCCCATTGAAATGTTGAAATCTAACGATACAACTGAACAAACAATTAATTCGAGTTTATACGATTCTAAACTTGAATTCGATGGGTACAATAAATTGAGTTTAAATAAGTTCGATCCCACTTCATCAACACTCAAGTACTTCTCGAACACGTACGATTTAGGGACGATTTCGAACGTGTACATTGCAAACCCGGGGACGTATTCCGCGGAAATCAAGGGCGCGACGAACTTTGCGTTGAGTAGTAATGTGGTGAATCAGATAAAATTACCAGACGTGGTTACTGTAGACTGGAGTACTACAAGTATTAGTAGTATAACTGCAAGTAATGGTGATACACTCACAACGAATGTTGGTGGTACATGGGATGTACAGACGGATAGTACCATGGGTAAAATGGTTCATATTCAAACTGCTACAACTTCGAGAAAATTTGAAATAGAAAATAGTACTCAGTCCTTAACTTCATTTGTGGGAACTGGTGATGGGGTGACTATAAGTTTCTATATGAAACCAGGAAATCGACTATATGGTTCACCAAAATGGTTCAATGACTTATTTCGGGTAACTGGTAATGCATCTGTTGTACCAAATGTATACGCACAAGTTACTTATGATACTGGACAAACGTATTCAGTTACAAATGATGAATGGATGTACGTTCAAATTTCATACAAATGGGATGGTAGCAATTTTGTGGATTACACATTTTATATAATAGATGAAAATGGTGATCAAGAAGTAAAGGTTAGTAAATCAAATGTTACTACAAATAATGGGTTACAATCAAGTAACAAGTTTTGGGAAACTAACAACAAATGGTTTAATATGGAAGTGGCTTCATTTAGAGGTGATATCAATTTGGATTTTTATTTAACAAATTTCAGATTTGAAAATAAATATAGAAGCGAATCTTATTGGAAAGGTGTACCACCTTCGACTACAGGGTCTGGGTTACCCTCCCTAACCTTCGACACATACAATAAACTGACGTTCACTGGTTTAGAGTCGGGGTCGACTTCGAACGTGACGTTTGACGGGAACACGTATTCTATAGGAACGGCGAGTAACGTGTATATAGAGAATACGGGAACGTACGAGGCGGAAAGTAAAGGAACGACTACGTTTGCGTTGACGAGTAAAGCGGCGACTGTTGATACAACAATAATAGAATTTGCATTTCACTACGAAGCGTTTAATTCGAGTTATTATTCGGGTAAGTATTCATCGGCTTCTGCTGCAGCGACAGCGGGTGTTGTATATTCGGATACAGCTACAAGTACAACGTATTCATGGGGAACACTAAATTCTATAGATACAAGTACGTCGGGACAAGTTGGGTATTCATTGACACTTTCGAGTGCGATGACCGCAAACGTTTTGATCGTCGGTGGTGGTGGTGGTGGTCGAGCACCCGGCGGATGGTATACTGCAGGTGCTGGTGGTAAAGTTCAAAATTTAACGAACCAAACCATATCGGCGGGTACGTATACGATAGTTGTTGGTAATAGTATATCTGGTACAACTGGTACAACTTCATCCGCGTTCGGAACAAGTGCTGTTGGTGGTGGGACAGGTAGTGGTAGTGCATCTGGTACATCCGGTTCGGGTAATGGTCCGGGTAGTAATTCTGGAGACCATAAGGGTGGTGGTGGTGGCGATGCATTTCCCGGTGGTAATGCTGGTAGTAAAGGTGGTAGTGGTGGTGACGGTTCGAACGTTTCGTGGTTAGACGGTTCCGTATACGGGGAACAAGTCGGTGGTCAAGCATATTTCGGTGGTGGGGGTTTTGGTGGTGATTCCGGGGGTCCAGTGGAGGGTAAAGGTAACGGGGTACCAGGTACGGGTGGTGGTGGAAGTTATGGACAGATCGGAACGAGTGGTATCGTAGTTATACGTTCCGGTCCCAGTTCTACTATACCTTCCCTCACCCACGACGGGTACAAACTCGTCGTCAAAAACATAACCCCAACCTCGACGACACTCAAGTACGGCTCGAACACCTACGAAATCGGTACGGCAACGAACATTTACGTCGAGAATACGGGCGACTATTCCGCGGAAATAGGAAATGCCACAGACTTCGCGTTTACGAATACCACGGTAAGTGGAACAATAAAAACGATCGAACCTACACTTAGTGGTGGAAATGCTTATCTTCACGCACTTTCATACGACGGTAAATTGTATGCGTGGGGTATAAATGACGATGGCGAACTTGGTCTTGGAGATAATACAAATAGAACGACACCAACTTTGTATTCGGGACCATTGGTTTCTAAAATATTAAATAAAGGGTGGAGCGGTGGAAATACACGTAACGAAACTTCGTGGATAAAAACGGTTGGTAATGAGGTTTATGCGACTGGTAAAGGTGATACGTATATGATACCGGGTACAACTTCAGATCTTTTATCATTTACCGACGTGACGTCGTATTTCGGGGACCAAAGTTTAACATCAAATAATGTTGTTTTTGTTGGTGGTGGAGAAAGATCGTGTGTATCATTAACCGAATCTGGTAACGTGTGGACGTGGGGTGCACACAATTCAACATACTGGAATTTGGGTCAAGGTACGGGTGCGTCTTCGTCGAATACACCCAAACAAATAACGTTTGGTGGTGTAACAGATAATATATCGAGAGTCGCGTTCGGTCACGATCACGGTGTCGCTTTAGATACTGATGGTGACGTATGGTTTTGGGGTCAGATTTGGGCCGGTGGTGCTAGTGTAGATTATCCACAGACAACTTTATCGGATGCACAAAAATCACCTCACGAAATCATGACGAGTAACAATATCGTAGGTGTTTCGAGTACGTTTTTCACTATATACGCATGGCAAAGTGATGGTACGTATTATGCGTTGGGACAAGACTCTCATGGTCAAATAGGTGATGGTGCGGCATCGGGCGGTTATACGTCATGGCAAAAAGTCGAATACTTTTCGGCGAACAATATAACGATAAACGAAATATATACAGGTCAATACAATGTATTTGCCGATACGAGTGATGGATACTATTATTGGGGTTATGGAGCAAGTGGTGCTTTTGGTAATGGGGGTACAGGGAATTTAGCGTCGCCAACGAAATGGACGAACGTTTCGAATATAAAAGTGTTTAGTGCGGGTGGATCGTATATGGGTGCAGCTATTACCGAGGATGGTAAGTACTACGCGTGGGGTAGTGGTAGTCAATCGCAAAGAGGTGATAATTCAACATCCGCTATTTCGTACCCCAAACATATCGATACGTTACCGAACATACTCGCACCTTCGTTCGAGTTCGACGGGTACGATAAGGTTTTTGTGGGTGGTACTTTTGTATACGAATTTTACGTTTCTGTTAAAGCGGCTGGTTCGAGTGGTTTACATTATGTAAACATTAATCAACTATCTTCGAGTACAATGACTTTGAAAAGTAATATGGTTACGGTACACGTCCCTTCTAGTGGTAGTGCAGCTGATATGTTTGATGGAAGTAATTCTACATACATATCTATAAATGATCCTAATCATGAAGTTGGTACAAAGTTATGGACCCTCGTAACGGACAAAGAACTCGCGGATTTGACGTTTGTTGCAGATAGACCTGTTTATATGCCTGGTTGGAGAATTACGTGTAACGGTGAAACTGTACTTAACGATACAACTAATGGTGGTACTTCACTAACACCGTCGCCGGCTACTTTTACTAAAACATTATCACCAATAACGAGTTTAACGAAATATACAAAAGGAACAACGACGTACGATGCGGGTAAAGCGTCTATAGTCACGGTTTCCGATCCGGGAACGTACGATGCACAGTTAAAAAAGTCTGGTGTTTTCTCCCTAAAATCCGAAACGGTCCCCGAAACAAAGACGTCGGGTCTGTATACGTGGGCATTCCACCACGGTAATTTCGATAACGCGTACGGTGACGGCGATATACTTACGGCGCGCGATAACGGTCGGTTCTATGCCGATACGCCGGCGTATACGGGGGATGTTGGGACTATAACACCAAATCCTAATATAAATTCATACACTTACACGGTTTCATTTAAAGTTATTAACCAATCGGGTACAACGACATACGACGGGACAGATGGTTCAATCCAGTTTACAATGACAGAAGGTGTAGAATATGATACGCGTACTGATCTTAGTACAACTTTAGACGATGCTATTGATACAGCTTTATCTGGAGGGTCCGGTGATTGGACAGCGCATGGATTTCAAATAACTAGTTCTACTGGTTTTATATGTCATCATGCTGGTACTGCTTATGATACACATACCTATACTTTAGGTATATTAAAAACGTTTCATTCTCATAGTGGCGGGAGTGTGAGTGTATTAATAACAAATCCGTATTATAACCAAACAACGTATACCTTCACCCCCGCATCAGCCTTAACCGCGAACGTTTTAATGGTTGCGGGTGGAGGTGGAGGCGGTCAAACATCCGGTGGTTCAGCTGGTGGTGGAGGTGCTGGTGGTTTATTATATTATGCGAATCAAAGTATAACTATCGGTACAAAAACGATCGTCGTTGGTAATGGTGGAGCGAACCATGTTAATGGTAATGATACAACGTTTACATTACTAACGACTACGTTTGGTGGCGGTCGCGGTGCAACCGCAGGTGAAACTGGTGGTAATGGTGGTTCGGGTGGTGGTACTTCACACCATTATCCAACCAGTCCCG
>Ga0209095_1001011_pt1 | contig 15686 bp, 15 predicted proteins | sample COGITO_mtgs_1104_3_FD_184795 | JGI IMG/M metagenome (GOLD analysis project Ga0209095, IMG submission 184795) | Pelagic marine microbial communities from North Sea - COGITO_mtgs_110404 (SPAdes) (version 2) | ecosystem: Environmental > Aquatic > Marine > Epipelagic ... | reverse complement strand
ACGCTGCTTGTAAAGGACGCATCCACAGCGCTAAGGTTCTTATTGAAGGTCACGTCATCCTCCACATGGAGTTTTCCAGAAATGTCCACGCTGCTTGAAAAGGACGCATCCACAGCGCTAAGGTTCTTATTGAAGGTCACGTCATCCTCCACCACTAACCTCCCGCTAATGTCCACGTTGCTTGAAAAGGACGCATCCACAGCGCTAAGGTGCTTGTTGAATGAGACGTCATCCTCCACCACTAACCTCCCGCTAATGTCCACGTTGCTTGAAAAGGACGCATCCACAGCGCTAAGGTTCTTATTGAAGGTCACATCATCCTCCACATGGAGTTTTCCAGAAATGTCCACGCTGCTTGAAAAGGACGCATCCACAGCGCTAAGGTTCTTATTGAAGGTCACATCATCCTCCACATGGAGTTTTCCAGAAATGTCCACGCTGCTTGAAAAGGACGCATCCACCGCGCTAAGGTTCTTATTGAAGGTGACATCATCCTCCACCTGGAGTTTTCCAGAAATGTCCACGCTGCTTGAAAAGGACGCATCCACCGCGCTAAGGTTCTTATTGAAGGTCACATCATCCTCCACATGGAGTTTTCCAGAAATGTCCACGCTGCTTGAAAAGGATGCATCCACCGCGCTAAGGTTCTCATTGAAGGTCACAACATCATCCACATGGAGTTTTCCAGAAATGTCAACGTTGCTTGTAAAGGATGCATCCACAGCGCTAAGGTGCTGGTTGAATGAGACGTCGTCATTGACCAACAGTTTTCCACTGATGTCAACGTTGCTTGTAAAGGACGCATCCACAGCATTTATTGATTCGTTGAACGAAACATCGCTCAAAAAAGTAATTCCTGTTCCTGAGGTGAATTCCGTTATTTCATTAAACAAACCATCATTCGCAGCGAGTTCAGGTAAAAAAAAAATTCCTTGGACCGTAAGATCTCCAACAATTATCAATTCTGAATCAATACCACCAATTTTAGCAAAGGACGCATCAGTGACAGTAAGGTGCTTGTTGAATGACACATCATCATTTACCACCAGTGCACCACCAATGTCAACGTTTCTCGTAAAGGACGCATCCACAGCGCTAAGGTGCTGGTTGAATGAGACGTCATCGTCCACCACTAATCTCCCAGAAATGTCCACGTTGCTTGTAAAGGACGCATCCACCGCGCTAAGGTTCTTATTGAAGGTCACGTCATCCTCCACCTGGAGTTTTCCAGAAATGTCCACGCTGCTTGAAAAGGACGCATCCACAGCGCTAAGGTGCTTGTTGAATGACACGTCATCCTTCACCACTAACCTCCCAGAAATGTCCACATTGCTTGTAAAGGACGCATCCACAGCGCTAAGGTTCATATTGAATGTCACGTCATCATCCACCTGGAGTTTTCCAGAAATGTCCACGTTGCTTGAAAAGGAAGCATCCACAGCGCTAAGGTTCATATTGAATGTCACATCATCCTTCACCACTAACTTCCCGCTAATGTCCACATTGCTTGAAAAGGAAGCATCCACAGCGCTAAGGTGCTTGTTGAATGAGACGTCATCCTCCACCACTAACTTCCCGCTAATGTCCACGTTGCTTGAAAAGGAAGCATCCACAGCGCTAAGGTTCATATTGAATGTCACGTCATCCTCCACCTGGAGTTTTCCAGAAATGTCCACGTTGCTTGAAAAGGACGCATCCACCGCGCTAAGGTTCATATTGAATGTCACGTCATCCTCCACCTGGAGTTTTCCAGAAATGTCCACGTTGCTTGAAAAGGACGCATCCACCGCGCTAAGGTTATTATTGAAGGTGACATCATCGTTCACAACCAGCGCACCGCTAATGTGTACATTGCTATGGAAGGACGCATCATCCATAATTTCAATAGGTGAGTTTCCGAATATTTGGGAAACGCTGATAGAATCAAAAGACGCATCTCCCGCAGCGATATGTTGGTTGAATGAAACATCATTCATAAAGGATATGCTGTTTCCATTTAGCGCGCCTATGTTATCAAGCGAAACATCTGGTACTTTCAAAAACGTGTTTATTGTTGTCGTATCAAAAGTCCCAGATGATGATTGTAAAGTTCCAAAAGATGCGTCGCCTGTCACTTCAAGCATGGCGGATGGCGTCTTCGTTCCGATACCAACCCTCGTATTATCACCTGGTTTATCGGTATTTCTCGGGTATAAGAATCCGGTTGTCTCGTCGTATATCCACTCTTTCAATAAACTCCCGTCATACCAGACGGAATGACTTCCGTCGTGAACACATCCATTGGTCTGCGAGATCCATAAGTTGTTCTCCGAAATGTCGATGTAGGCATCCCCAATATTACCATCAGGGGGCAAATTTGCTGAACCATCCACTGTGCCTTTGATGAGGAGACCATCTCCGGCAGGACCAGTCGCGCCGGCTTCGCCCGATGGACCAGGTGTTCCTGCGATTCCTTGTGGTCCTTGTGGTCCTTGTGGTCCTAACTGAAATGCACCAAATCGCGACGACTGCGACATTATATACTATAAAATAATATATAATGTTTCGTTTGACGTCAAAATTAAAATGCGCCGTCTAAATCAAAGGTGGTCTCATCTTTGTCTTTGTTTGCCAGCGCGTATTCGCCAACCCGCTTTTCGAAGAAGTTGGTTTTTCCCTCAATCGATATCTGCTCCATAAAGTCGAAAGGGCAGGTCGCGCCGTAAATTTTGTCGTATCCGAGTTGTACGGATAACCTATCGGCACAATACTCAATGTACTGGCTCATAAGAGTGGAGTTCATCGAAATCAACCGGCACGGAAGCGCTTCGCAAATAAATTCGCGCTCAATCTCGACAGCCTCCTTGATCATATCATGCACCTTCTTCTTCGGGAGTTGCTTGGCCAACTTCTTGTAAAGCAACACGGCAAACTCAGTGTGCAATGCTTCGTCGCGCGATATGAGCTCATTCGAAAAGGTGAGCCCAGGCATCTTCCCGCGCTTCTTGAGCCAGTAAATGGAACAAAACGCGCCCGAGAAAAAGATGCCCTCCACACAGGCAAACGCAACAAGACGGGTCGCAAATGACGAGCGATTATCGTTGATCCATTTGATTGCCCATTCTCCCTTCTTCTTGATGCACGGAAAGTTCTCCAATGCGTTAAACAATTGTGTCTTCTCTGCCGGTTCCTTCACGTATGTGTCGATAAGAAGCGAATACACTTCCGAGTGAATATTTTCCATCGCGATTTGAAACCCGTAAAAAGCGCGAGCCTCCGACAATTGAACCTCCGACATGAACCGAACCCCCAAGTTTTCCAGGACAATACCGTCAGACGCAGCAAAAAAAGCAAGCACCATCTTGATGAAGTATTTCTCGTCATCAGACAGCGTCTTCCAACTAGCCGCATCTTTCGATAAGTCTATTTCCTCCGCTCGCCAAAAACAATCTACTTGTTTTTTGTACATTTGCCATATAGATTGGTCTTGAATTGGAAACATAACATAACGACTTTCGTCTTCCGTGAGCAGAGGTTCAACTTGGGTTCTGGACATCCTAAATATTAATAGCATAGATATTTTATATGGTTTATACAATAAGATATTCAATATAATGACTGCTTAATGAATAGTTTTTAATAAAAACGAACCAAATATGAGACGGGTTTACATTATATAAAAATAAAATTCACGTATATTTCCGTATATTTTTGTATATTTTTGTATATTTCTTAATTTTTTGCCACATAAATGAAAAATTATCTATAAATAAGAGTCTCTCTATTATACAGTATAAAATCGTATATATATACATTACAGATGAAGATTGCCAAAGATGACAACGAGAAAATAATGATAGACACAAAAATTTACAATATTAAGAAAATGTTACGCAAAAACTACGATGATATCAAGCGCGCGTCAGGTGGAAACGAACATCTACATGATGTCTTACAAGAATACAGAGCGCATCACGAAGCTGTAAGCAAGCAAAAAGAAGAAGAATGCGAAGCACTATGGATGTTGACGAATTACATACAAGAGACGGCAAAGGAGCAAACGAATTCCAAAGAGTTATTACGAGAACTTAAAAAAGACCAAAGCATCATTATTAAGGAAATCAAGAACGTCCAGAAGGAAATGTCAAAAATGAAATAAGAAGTAGTCATTTCATTTTCGAAGTCATTTAGACCATCTTCCATTTATTTGTCTCTCTCGCAACGATGATAACGAAGCGCGTTCTCTCAATAATGCCATATTTCTTTGATATTTTTTCTTCCATTTACGTTGAAGAGTGTTCAATAGATGTGTATGGATAATGCCCACCAGTTCGCCACCATCTTCCAGTTCGTCCATCATAATAATGTCTAATTGAACATTTCGACCGTCCTGACGATGTTGTAAGCATAGCGCTTCAACATCTTCTTTGTAGGTCCCGTCGTAAAATTCTTCTATTGGTATGCACGTGTGAACCAACCATTGTCCATCGATGTTTCGCGAACTCCTTTCAGTTTTGCCGTGTATTGTTGGAGAGAATAGTTCGCATATAGCCAAAGTAAATCGTCCACTCATTTTCATATATAATCAGTGACTCTGTAAATCATTCTAATCAATTTTTTCTGTTATAACTATATAATGAAGATGAACCTGCCCAAAATGCCCAAAATGCCGAAACTGAACGTCAGTCGTAGTATGAAAAACATGTTGAAGAACAAAACAGTTCTTTATATTGTTCTCTTCATTGCGGTTACAAATGTCATGGGATATTTAATGGTCAACAACATTGATGCCGTGATTTTGCTATTTCTTGTAGGTTTGCTTACGAGCTACTTTAGTAAAAATATGATTGTGGTAATGCTTGCCGCCATTGTATTTACGAACCTCCTTGTTGGAAGCAAGAAGGCATCTAGAACCCCGCTGTTAGAAGGTCTTGAGAATGAGGGAGACGATGATGAGGACGGTGATGGCGACGATAAGGATGGCGACGATGATGGCAAACGCAAAAAGAAGGATAAGGATGCTCTTACGAATTTGCGCCCGGCTTCGTTGGGTGATAATAACGACGATGATGCGGATGAGCTCGATTTCCCTGGTTCGCTTGAATCTGCTTACGACAATCTCGACAAACTTTTGTCGTCGGACGCAATCAATAAAATGAGCGCGGACACACAGAAACTTGCCGATAAACAGCACAAGTTGATGGGTAACATTGAGAAGTTAGAGCCATTGATGCAGAACGCGCAAAAGATGATGAATGGTTTGAACACTGGTAAGATAGACAAATTGGTAGGGCAATATATGAATATGGGCCCAATGAAAAAAAAAGTAGGCGCTTAATGTAATATGGGAAAGCGTTGTCCGCCAGGAGTTATATGCATCGAAAATGTCACAATTATATTTGCGTTGATTGTGGTTGGGTTTGTCGTGTTGTTTTTAAAGTTGCAACATCAAAAACAGGGTGGTCTACGAGAACGCGCGGTCATTAAGGAACAGGGGGTCGCGCACAGTCCGATTCAGTTTCCCACGAATGGACACAGCGACGTGCTGATGGATCCTTATCAGGCTCCATTGAAGGACGACCGCGCGCACGTGCATCCGCGCGATAGTTCCGACCCGCGAGGCATCCCCATAAACACCCCTACACAGTCGGTTGATTCCGCGTATCGTCAAGTGGGAATACTCACTCGGTCGAATGGAGACGGAGAGAATATATTGCCTCTTATGGGTCGCCCGTTGTTCACGAACCGTGACAAATGGAACTTTTACACGATGACGGATAAGAACAATATGATTAAGTTGCCGATTACACATAAAGGTCGTAGTTGCACGAATGAGTATGGATGCGATAATATGTACAATGGTGATACGGTATATGTGGAGGGCTATAATGATGCGTTCAATGTGACGATGTATGATAATAACACGATGCGTTATATCCCTTACCTTTAATAATGTAGGTTTCAATAAAAATGATATTAGTAGCAAATATCATTTTTTTCATTTTTTCATTTTTTCATTTAGTATATCTGGGTAACACTAATTAATTGCGCGGCTACTGAAAGAAGTTCCGCAGCCGCATTTGGATTGAGCCATCGGATTCTCGAAATGAAATCCTTGTCCCATTATATCCTGCTTCCAATCGATATGTGTTCCCAATACGTGTATCATGCTGCGATTACAAATATGTATTTCAATATCATTAATGTGGACGACCTCATCCATTTTACCAGGTGCGTCATTTGTGGGTTTCAGATTATAACTAAATCCGTTACAACCACCACCTTTAACATAAAATAAAATGGCGTTCTTGTTGCTATCTTGAAGGACACTCTGTAACTTATCAATTGCAATCTTGCTTGCGGTGATGATTTGCCGCGAGTTCATGATATATTAAAAGGCCGTTTTATTTGCGCTGATTACGGCGTTTTGTTTTGCGAACCTTTTTCGATGCTTTCTTTTGCTTTTTATGTTTGCGGGATTTTTTCTTCTTTCCACCATTTTGTCCTTGTGTAACAGTCAATAGTTCTTCCAAACTCGGTCCTTGCCCATCTACACTTGGTACGACCTTTCCACCTTTAATATGAAATGTAACTGTTATCTTTGCGCCATCTTTGAGTGATATAGCAGAAGATTCTTCATCCTTTGTTTCTTCAGCACTATTATCTTCATCATTAGCACCAGTATCACTAGTAGCACCAGTATCACTAGTAGCACCAGTATTACCAGTAGCATCAGCAGCACTGGCACCAGTATTACCAGTAGCAGGCGTGGCATCAGCAGGCGTGGCATCAGCAGGCGTGGCATCAGCAGTATCAGCAGCACCATCAGCACCATCAGCACCATCAGCACCAGCACCATCAGCACCAGCAGCAGCATGAGCCTCCTCGTTATTTTGAATCTTGTTAATATCACCTTTTAATTTTTTTATGGCATTAACAGCAAAACTGTCAAAGTTGTTTTCATCAACATTAGTACCACTCGGATATTCTTTGATTAAATAATCCATTGCTACACCAGGTTGAACACCCATTTTTTTTGTATACAATAAATACGCGTTAAACATGTGTTGAAGTTTCTTTACATTATTATTCGGTTCTTCTGGCATTTCTGGCATTTCTACTTCTTCATTTTTGCTTTTGTATATTGAGTCTTGTAAATTATTTTCAGTTATGAATGTTTGAATATTTTCTTCAGTTATTTCCGTATTTATTTTTACAACGTTTTCATTTGAAAACTCATATTCTAGATCAGTATCAAAAATATTTTTCATGTATTTTATTACACGGTCTTCCGTATCAGGAGGAGCAGGAAGAGCAGGAGCAGCAGGAGCAGCAGGAGCAGCAGGAGCAGCAGGAGCAGCAGGAGGAGCAGGAGGAGCAGGAAGAGCAGGTTTAGTATTTTTTTTTTCCTCGGCAGCAGGTTTTGCTTCAGGTTTGGCAGCAGGAGCAGCAGTATTAGCAGTATTGGCAGGAGCAGGAGCAGTCTTAATGATTTCCAAGAATTCATTGTAAGTGATCTTCTTGTGTTTGTACTCATCAAACTCCATATCTGGGAACAACACTTCGAACAGTGCACGAATACTCATCCAAACCGACAGGTTGAGGTCATGGGGAAGTTCAAACAGTTCGATTGATTTCATCAATTCCTGCTTAATCTCTTTATCTTGAGATTTATCTTCGATTGCCGTTTTGGTCAATTTGATAAATTTGGCGATTTCATGGCGCGTGATCATTTTATCTTTATCACTGTCGATAATATTGAATGTGCGAGATGATATGACATTATCAGAAGCAGGAGGAGCAGGATTGGGAGCACCAGTAGCACCAGAAGCACCAGTGGCAGCAGCAGTATTAGCAGCAGCAGTATTAGCAGCAGCAGTACTGGCAGGAGCAGCATTTTTGAAATTATTTTTATTGTTGTTGGGTTTGGCATTGTTGTTGGGCTTGGCATTGTTGTTGGGCTTCACATTGTTGTTGGGCTTCACGTTGTTGTTGGGCTTAGCGTTGTTGTTGGGCTTCACATCGTTGTTGGGCTTGGCATTGTTGTTAGGCTTCACATTGTTGTTGGGCTTCACGTTGTTGTTGGGCTTAGCGTTGTTGTTAGGCTTCACGTTGTTGTTGGGCTTAGCGTTGTTGTTGGGCTTAGCGTTGTTGTTAGGCTTCACATCGTTGTTGGGCTTAGCATTATTATTTACCACGTCATTAACTACGTTATTGACTACGTTATTTACCACATTGTTGTTGGGCTTAGCGTTGTTGTTTGGTTTGACATTGTTGTTAGGCTTCACATTGTTGTTGGGCTTAGCGTTGTTGTTGGGCTTCACGTTGTTGTTGGGCTTAGCGTTGTTGTTTGGTTTGACATTGTTGTTAGGCTTCACATTGTTGTTGGGCTTCACGTTGTTGTTGGGCTTAGCGTTGTTGTTAGGCTTCACGTTGTTAGGAGCAGTGGCTCGTGTGTTTTGGATGAGGGCACCTTCGTTTTCTTTATTTGTTGCTGCCCCTATCGCTATTGTAGTAGGAGCAGTAGGAGCAGCAGGAGCAGGACCAGATTTTTTGCTTTGATTGTCGTTACGCTTGGCACGAGCTTCTTTGACACGAGCTTCTTTGGCACGAGCTTCTTTGGTACGAGCTTCTTGAGTTTCAATAGCTTCCACCTGGGCAAGAACTTTATTTTCGGCATTTAGTTTATTTTCGGCATTTAGTTTATTTTCGGCCATTCGTTTCTTTTGCTCCCGATCTTTTATATTCTTTTTACGTTCTTTTGTCGCTGCTTTTCTTTGTTTTTGTTTAAATTCATTTCTCTCCGCTTTTTTGGGGTCTCTGGATTTTTTACCTCCACCATACATCCTCTTCATTGTCTTGGCACGCTGATTTTTCTTACGACCATTGCGAGCGGTGCGATGACGTTTTCTCACCGATTTTCTCTTTTTCTTTACTGGTTTCTTCTTCCTTAATTTCAGTGTTTTATTTTTACCCTTTAGCAATTTCAAAATTTTATTTTTGCTAAGTTTCATTGCTTATATAAAGAGGGGTATATATTTTTGTATCACGATATATTATTATACAATGAACATCAATAAGAATGTTTCGGGTAATTGTAAAAAGAAATGCGAGTATTCATTCGATTATCCATTGACGAATCTGGTGGCGCGGAATAAGGGCGACCACATTACATTTCGTCCAGATACCCAACGCGTATCTCCGGTTCGGTATAATCAAGAGAAATACGATGTTAAAGTGATGAAATTGTATCGGTCGTCGGTGCACTCCTTTGGCGGTTCTAGCGCGGACGCCGAACTCATGATTGAGCATGTTGGCGTCACCACAGGAGGACGTCTTATGGTTTGTATTCCAGTGATGGCAACTTCCAGTAGCGATACAACGCTGGATAAAATGATTCAAGGTGTTTCTAAATTTGCACCGACCGCAGGAGGCAATGCTGGAGAGATATCCATTCCTGGATTTTCTCTCTCGTCCCTGGTTCCAAAAAAACCATATTATTCATACACAGGTGCTTTACCCAGTTCGGGAATGGGAAGTTATAAATATGATATTATTGTATTTAGTAAAGAACACGCGCTGCCAATTTCGACAAGCGGTCGCAAAGTATTAAAGAATATGATCAGCGCACATAAGCATAGTGTTATTCGCAAAAATACTGGTGTCGAATCATTTTTTGGTGGACGTGTGATCGAAGGTTTCGATCACGAAGAACCGCCAGATGTATTCTTCAATCAAAATGGTCCAAACACGGATGGGAACGGGAAAGACGAAATCTACATTGATTGTCAACCAACTGGTGCTAGCGAAGAGAAAACCCTTGTCGATGCTCCTATGGAAAATAGTGATTATAGCGAGTATAGTGAAACTACAAATAAAATGATACAAGTGCTTATCGGTTTCGCATACTTTTTTATCGGAATATTTGTGGTATATATAGTTTACAGATTTGTAGATCGGTTTCGCAAGAACAATTCCAGTTCATCGACGGCATCGACGGCATCGACGCCAACAACCGCATCGACAAACTGATAATAGTTGAACACAGGTTGATTGAATGTTTATCTTACATCCAATCAAAAATCATTGACAATCTCAATACATAAATAATATTTACATATCATCGCTGGTGGCAGATGCAGCCTCGTGCAAATCGCTGAGAATCGGCTTGTAGTTCGCATTTGCCGCAGGCGCATGCTTGACAAGGGGTGCCAACTTGGCAACCATTTCCTCCTCGAGCGTCATCGGGAACTCGTTATACTTCGCGAAATCGGCCAACTTCTTGTGCTCGGATGGAACAAAGTTGCGCAGTGCGTGCGAACCGGTATTCATGCTCGAACGCTTTATCAATTCGTACGCGGCAACAAGCGATAATACGCCCGCCACCGACTTGGTCTTCATGAAGAATGCGATTGCCAATAAGGTAACCGCAACATTTCCGTATACATTGTCGACGACCTTTGCCAACGGACCGGGTGTCTGTACGTTTGTCAGTATGTAAACGACCAGAACTACTAAAAGCAGTGCCTCGCGACCTTTCTTGGGCTTTAGAACCTTATTGAATGCTTTCATAGGGTTCATTGCCTTCATGACTTTTAAGGGTTTCAATGAATTCATGTATATCATATTCATAGATAATTATTAAAGATAATTATTAAAGATAATTATTAAAGATAATTATTAAAGAAAATTATTAAAGATAATTATTAAAGATAATTAAGAATAAAATTGATAGTTATATTTATCAATCGAAGCAATGGAAGAGATGACGGACGAAAATGACGTCGCCACGTATTTGGGTCAAAAAGGATATTCGATTTACAAGAAAAATATGAGTGTAAAAGAGCAGCATTCATTGCGAGATGACCTCATTGCCCGTCCATATGTTCCTAAAGCGCCGGTACAACCCGAGGGCTTCGCCATCTATCGCGAATCCAACCAAAAGATTTACATTCCGAGATTCTTCGGGATAAACGCGTATGGCGAACCCGACGAAGTCCGCATACCTAAGGGAGACCCAATCGACGTTGCTTTCAATGGCGGTCTCCGTGATTATCAGACCAACATTGTGAATATTTACAAAAAATCACTTGGTGTAAACGGTGGTGGTGGATTGCTGGAAATCCCCTGTGGTCGAGGTAAAACAGTGATTGCTCTAAATATTATCAGCCAGTTGAAGGTGAAAACCCTGGTCATTGTCCACAAGGGATTTCTATTGAATCAGTGGGTCGAGCGTATCGAGCAGTTTCTTCCCGGTGCGCGCGTGGGAAAAATTCAGGGGCAGGTGATTGACATCGAAGATAAGGATATCGTGGTTGGGATGCTTCAGTCGCTTTCTATGAAGGAGTATCCCAGCGATATGTTTGCGAGTTTCGGACTGACCATCGTCGACGAGTGCCACCATATTAGCTCGGAAGTTTTTAGTCGCTCTTTACAGCGCATCGTGACCCGATGTATGCTAGGGTTGAGCGCCACAATGCAAAGAAAGGACGGATTAACTCGCGTGTTCAAAATGTTTCTAGGAGAGATTATCTACAAAGAAAAGCGCGAGGCGGATGATGATGTCTTGGTGAAGACGATACAATATGTGACTAACGACGATGAATTTAATGAGACAGTATACGACTATCGTGGAAGTCCTGCTTATAGCACAATGATATCTAAACTGTGTAACTACAACCGACGCACCGAGTTCATCTTGGAAGTGATTGTTAGAGAGATGGAGGAAAAATCCGGGCAACAAATAATGATACTCGCACAAAATAAGAGCGTGCTTGTTTACCTGCACGATGCGATTGAACACCGAAACATCGCCACAGTGGGTTATTACGTAGGGGGGATGAAGGAACCCGACCTCAAAAAGAGCGAGACAAAGACGGTGATCATCGCGACATATGCGATGGCTGCGGAAGCGCTCGATATTAAAACGCTCACCACGCTGTTCTTGGTGACACCGCGCACCGATGTTACACAGGCAGTTGGACGCATTCTTCGTGTCAAACACGAGCGACCTTTGGTGGTAGATATCATGGATTCGCACGATATGTTTGAGAGACAATACCAGAAACGGAAAAAGTTTTACATGCAGAACAAATACAAGATTCTGCGAACCACAAGCGACAATTATCATCTAGGGAATTGGAAGATTGAATACGACCCTCTTGACACGTCCCATAAAAATAAGAAGAAAAAGGGTTGTGGAAAGACGACCGACCTGGAAGACGAGCCAAGTGATCGGTTTACACCTAAACCTGATATTCCGAAGGGAAAATGTATGATTCAGTTGTAATATAAATAATACCAAAATCAGATTATTATTTATACTAATAAGTTACTAAAACATTAAGATATGGAGCAAATACTATTAAATGTGTCCTTCGCTATAGCATTGAAAGTTAGACACGTGGGACAGCGATAATTACTAGCAGTCCCTTTTTTTGCATCCGAAGAAGGGGTAAATTCTTCGTAACATCTCGCACACACCATAGTAGGTTGTGTTTGAATAAGTGGGGTTGCTACTGGTATTTGTGCGTATTCATTCATGTATAAGTTAAATAGTATGCTCTAGTATGCTCTATTATTTTTCTTCTATTATTCTATTCTTATATTCTTATATTCTTCTCAAATTAAACTACGCATGCATTTGATCTAGCGAATGGCATCGGTGTGGCCAAAGCACCACCTTCGGTGTTGATCGTTGGGTCAATACCGTAAACTGCTGAATCGATAATATTGTTGCTGCCGCCACTGCCCCCCTTCAAGTATACCTTGTTCCTTTTCCGGAACCGACTGCAACACGAAGCAACAAGTGACTTCTTGCAATTACTTTTGTATTTGCTCATCAACTTACTATGCTTTCTCGACTTACGCGACTTGCCTGCTTTGCGCGACTTGCCTGCTTTGCGCGACTTGCCTGCTTTGAGCGACTTGCGCGCCTTGCGCGACTTGCCTGCCTTGCGTGACTTGCGCGACTTGCCTGCCTTGCGTGACTTGCGACCACCAATAAAAAGTGTGCGCACTGGAGCAGGATTCGTGTCAATGCGGAGTTCGTTACCTACGCCCAATTTGGGTCCGAGAGCGTGCGCAAAGTCGGAAGAAGACGCCTCTGTCATTATGCTTTGAACGTCGGGAAACGCGTTCGGACTAAGCGACATTATATAATATAGCTATACTTTTTTCTCAAGACGGATGGCATTCTGGCGAGTGATGAGTTTAGAATTGGTAATTACTTCTACAGGTTCCCACTTCCGAAACTTCTTGTGATATACACACTTCATTACAACGTGCTTGTTCGTGTCGACGAATTTATCCTCCTCAATATTTTCGAACTCTTCCTCGTCATCGCTCTCTTCAAGCAGATCCAAATTAGCATTCTCTTTGACGCGTCTAAATATATCATTCAATTGAACGCTGCGTCGATAGCTAGGAACGGCAGCCGTTGAGTAGACGCTTTTGTCATTGTAGTCAAAGCAATATAAATGATAGATATCAGAATACAAACTAGCCTTTACTCTAAATATTCCTTCTACATTCTGTTTCTCTCCCTGTTTCTCTCTTACTAGATATATACCACAACATGCCTCCTTCTTGTTTCTTGAATTAAATGCCCTGATACCGTAAACGGGATATGGAAGTGTATCTATCGTTTGTAACGCATTTGTGTAATTTGGACACCAACAAGGCAACCCAATAGTGATAAAGTTGGTGTTATACGATTTTTGCGCTACGTGTTTCGCAAACATTTCCTTCATAATGGCGAGTTTGTCGTGAAATGGGCAAAAGGAAACCCTAGTTCCTTTGTATAAGATTACATCCTCTGTCGTGAAAAAGTGCTGTCGATTGTGAAGAAAATGTGTTCCAATGAACAATGACCCAGTTGACGAAGCCAGAGTAGCATCAAAGCACGCGGGATATATCTCTAAATCCCTAACATTACCGTTCTTATTTAATTGCATGACTAGACACACATTTTTGCCTCCCATATAAGTGAACCATAAGTACGAACGAATGCCCTTGGGTTGTATCATGAAAAAATCCGCATAAACCTTCTTATGTAGTATGACGTCATAGGAAAGTTCCGCGCGTTGTGGGAGCCTCTTGATAATACGTTCTTTCTCGACACGTGATAGCATATATATCTAGACGATGGAATCTTTATATGGTTATCGTAAGTGTTGGCCTATCTATTACATCGCGAGACCGATATCTTGTGCCCCGATATCTTGTGCCCCGATATCTTGTGCCCCGCCGGTAATTTTCAGTTCATTCAAGAATGCTTGCAGTTCATCCTTCATAGAATCATCGTTCTCATTAGTATTAACGTTATCATTCGCGGCAATAGTAGTGTTTCCCTCGATGTTTTCGACTTGCACAGGTGCCAACATATCGTCGTATCGTTGTTTGTTTTTGGTTGCGGTATCTTCAACGATTGGAACCGTAAGGGTATTTTTCATGTAAATATACAGGTAATGAATAAGCATAATCAATAGCAATGACGCAATAATCCACCAAAATGTCCACAAAAGCATTTATTATGTTGAATTACTTTTAAATGCGGCTAAAAACGAGCAAATATCTTCCTCTACACCGTGTGATAACTCGTTTGTTTTGGTAATGAAATACGGCAGTGGCTGTGCGATTTTACTTCCATCGACAATTCTGGTTTCTACAACTAGTTCTACAAGTGCGCCTGGGCGAAGGCGGTAGCGAACCTTCTTCACCTTTTCAATGGTGTGATTCATTGGTATTTGAAACCATTCACAGTCTACAATATACTTACTTTCATCACATAAAAACTCATAATCACCTAGACACATCTCTTTCACAGGAAAATCGATTACTTTGAGGCGGTCGATTTTATTTTTATGAATCTGGATAATTCCTGATGTAGAGAATATAAGACTGATGTTTTCTTCTTTATATTTGTAACTACTTATATGTTCGACATTATCTTCCGTTATTTTCACATTCATAGGATAGAGTTTAATATTTGAAGCGCCTGCCATTTTATTTGCGCCTGCCATTTTATTTGCGCCTGCCATTTTATTTGCGCGATGATGCTTCATTTTAATTATTTCAACGAAACCATTTAAACCGATTAACAAATGTTTATGAAATGACCACCATCGTGATTGTGGAGAGAACTGGTAACGTAAAGCAGGTAAAGGTGAAGGATGTTACCCGCGAAACGCTATACTCTAAATGCGGATTTAGAAAACCAGATGGATTTGAAATGCGCACCGTTTGGAAGGTAAAAGAAGGCGAATCTTATACGGTTGAGTTATGGTCGCGTGAACACGGAAACGCAAACACAGAGAATAAATATGATTTTCCGCCTCCAGTGGACAAAGACCTCTACTTTGGAAACTCTTGTGTTGTAAGAATAGACGAAGAAAGCGATAAAATTGTAAACTTGACAACCGGTGAGTGGAAGAAAATTTACGAAAATTTGTTTGGTGGTTTCGAAGATCTGGTGGAGGAAGAACCAAGCGAAGATGAATTAGAAAATGTATCCGAAGATATGAAAACGCATAGTGGATATTTGAAGGACGGATTTGTTGTAGGAACAGACAGCGACGTGGAGAGCGCCGGTAGCGAAGATGATGAAATTAGTGACGATGGTCATGGTGACATTTCCGAACTTGTTGATACTCATGACGACGAAGTTATCGATTGTAACGCCAATGATGAAGGTGGCGAGGACTCAG
>Ga0209095_1000976_pt1 | contig 16077 bp, 13 predicted proteins | sample COGITO_mtgs_1104_3_FD_184795 | JGI IMG/M metagenome (GOLD analysis project Ga0209095, IMG submission 184795) | Pelagic marine microbial communities from North Sea - COGITO_mtgs_110404 (SPAdes) (version 2) | ecosystem: Environmental > Aquatic > Marine > Epipelagic ... | reverse complement strand
AAGCATTTGAGTAACGCAATATCTTGCCGTTGCCCTGCACGCATACTGGATCATACTCCATCGTACAGATGCAATTCGGGTTTGAGGGCGCGACATTCTCTACCGGTTGCCAGCTTGAGCATCCATATAAACCTAGGGCAAGTCCCGCCAGTACAACGATTCGTTTCATCATTTCTGTATCAAATCTACGACGGTATCAAGCTCAAATTGTGAGCCAATGCTCAGACAAGATTCGCGAATCTTCTCCCGTATAGAACCAGCTTCCACGGGTAATTTTTCCGCTGCCTGTTCCCAAGTCTGACGGTCGGGCCATTGTGCATAGGCCACATAGTTTCCAGTGGCCGCTTTGTGTAGTCGAGAGCCACCACTGCCTGCATGTTCCTTGAAGAGTTGGGTAAGCGCTGACCATGCTTTCACAAAGTCATTCTCCGATCCCGGTTTCACTTCAAAGGTGTAGATCACACTAAACATACAAGTAAAATTTTTCAGAAGATAAAAAAAGCCCGCGGACCTCCGGTCCGCGGGCTTTTCAGTAATCTTTTTCTTTACAGTTTGGCGGTGGTCATTGAACCTACGATTCCATCAGGAATTAATCCATGTTCCTTTTGAAACTTCAGTACAGACTTTTTTGTCGAGTTACCAAAAATACCATCTGCAGTAATTCCTAATTTAAGTTGAAGAGATTTGACGCAATCTCCTTTACTCCCCATTGAAAGAACTTCGTCACACTTCTTGCCATCCACCAAGGTCATCTCATCTACTAAATGACCGGCACCTGCATATTTATCAATGATAAACAAGGTGTAGCGGATGTCAACAGAAATACAACGCTGTAGCTGGTCTTCGAAGAAGATATCACCTGACATCGCCTCCCAGTTTCCATCGAACGCTGTTCCAATCAACTCACCGTCGCCATTAATTACAGGAGAACCTGAATTACCACCAGTGATGTCGTTATTCGAGATGAAGTTCACCACCAAATCACCATTCTCGTCGGCATAACGACCGTAGTCTTTAGCGTTGTACAACTCCTTCAAACGTGCAGGCACGATGAATTCGTCATTGCTCGGATCTTCCTTCTGCATCACACCATCCAACGTAGTTATGTAGTCGTAGTGAACGGCATCCTGCGGATCGTAAGAACCCACAACACCCCACGTCATACGGGGCGTAGAATTCGCATCCGGTGCAAATGTTTTCTCAGGCATAGCTTGACGCAACCCGTCTGTAAATAACCGGTAGCCCTTTTCCATTTTTTCGCTTACCTCAGCATTGCCTTGTTGATTACCGAAGTACGTCATGATGAAGCTCGAAGCGACTTTACCACCCATATCTGCTTTCAGTGCATCAGCGTCCATAGTCTCCATCCAGGATTTTAGAGCTTCCATAGATGCATAAATGGAATTATCGTAAACCTCAGCAGTAAGTACTGTAACGTCACCGCCCATGCTGTCGCGAACTTCAGTGAAGATGCTCGGCTGTTGATCAGCTGGTACGTTTTCCATCCACATGCCCCACACTTTAGCAGCTAAAGCACGGTCAACATCTGCTTGGTATTCTGCGAAATGGTCTTCAGCATAAGCCAATGCGGCTGCTTTGTCTGCTTCAAGATCCTCTGAACTCGAAAGTGCACTTAACATGCGTCCTAAGCGGAACGCATACAGCGGCAAAGAAGCACCACGTATTCCGGCTTCCATTAAATAAACTCCGCCTTTTACAGTGGCGTCCGTTGCAGCATAAGCTTCATTCAATAGATCCAATGCGCCTGTATATTCTGCACGCGATGGGTCTGCTTGAGCCCACTCCATATAACGTGCCTCGATGGCTTCTTTCTTCTCTTTTACACGGTTTTTCTTGAGCTGCTCTGTTTGACCTATGAAGTACTTCCAGTAATTCGCAGTTGAAGCATAGTTAGAGGCCAATGCGATTCGAACCGCATCGTCTGCGTCCATAGCCTTTTTCATGATGGCTAATTTCTGCGCACGAATCTCTACCACTGTTGGGTTGTAAAGATTGATAGCTTGTTCAATACCTGTAGAAGTAAGGAATCTATCTGTAGAACCTGGGAAACCAAATACCATACTGAAGTCTCCTTCTTTCACACCGTTCAAACTTACCGGCAAATGGTGCTTTGGAGTCAATGGAACGTTATCTGCACTTACATCAGAAGGGTTACCTTCTGCATTCGCATAAATACGGAACATAGAAAAATCACCAGTGTGACGTGGCCACATCCAGTTGTCTGTATCGCCGCCGTATTTTCCAACACTGCTTGGTGGTGCGCCTACCAAACGAACATCTTTATACGTATTGTAGACGAAGAGGTAGTATTCGTTATTGTGAAAGAAGCTGCGTACATACCCGTTATGAACGGTGCCTTCAGTAGCTTCTTTGGCCAATGCATCACCTACTTCCTTCGCTTTTGCAGCGCGCTCTGCTTCAGACATATCCTCTGTGAGTTCGGCCATAACTTTATCCGTTACGTCCTCCATACGAACTAAAATCGCCGCTGTCAATCCTGGGTTGGTACGCTCTTCTTCGCGAGTCATTGCCCAGAAACCGTCGGTTAAGTAGTCGTTTTCAACTGTTGAATGCGAACGGATGGCATCGTAACCACAATGGTGGTTCGTCAGCATCAATCCCTGATCAGAGATGATCTCGCCCGTACAAAAACCGCCTAAAGAAACGATGGCATCTTTTACAGAAGCGTTGTTGATATCATACAATTCTTCTGCGGTCAAATTCAAACCGTTTGCTTGCATCTCCGCCATGTTTAGGCGCTTGATAAGCATAGGCAACCACATCCCTTCATGTGCCGTAGAAACTACAGAACTAAGGACCAAGGCTAGGGTGAGTAGGCCCGAAATAAATCTTTTCATGCGTTGTTATTTCTGTTTGTAAATCAAAAGGAGCGCTGCCCTTTCAGGCAGCGCTCCCAAATATAAGGATTTTAAGGCCTAATTATAAGCCCAAAGCTTTGCGAACATTGCCTTCCATTAGTACTTCTGCAGGATTCTCTAGCGCTTCTTTGATGGCCACCAATGTCCCGACACTTTCACGTCCATCTATAACACGGTGGTCGTAGCTCAATGCGACGTACATCATAGGACGAATGACCACTTCACCGTCAACCGCAACCGGGCGCTGGATGATGTTGTGCATTCCTAAAATTGCACTTTGTGGAGGGTTGATGATGGGTGTAGATAACATCGATCCAAATACACCACCGTTGGTGATGGTGAAGGTTCCACCGGTCATCTCGTCAACCGTGATTTTACCGTCGCGTACTTTTTTTGCGAGTCGGCCTATCTCATTTTCAACCCCTGCAAAATCTAACGTTTCTGCATTGCGAACTACCGGTACCATCAATCCCTTTGGACCACTTACAGCGACACTTACATCAACGTAATCAAAGCTCACAAGCTCGTTACCGTCAATCATGCTGTTGGTAGAAGGGTACAATTTAAGTGCGCGTGTCGTAGCAAGCGTGAAGAAGCTCATAAAGCCTAATTTCACCCCGTGCTTTTCAAAGAACTCTTCTTTGTATTCGTTGCGCAAGTCGAAAATCGGCTTCATATCTACCTCGTTAAAGGTGGTAAGCATTGCCGTTTCATTCTTCACCGTAACTAATCTACTGGCCAATTTGCGACGAAGACTGCTCATCTTCTTGCGTGTCTGCGCACGCTCACCGTGGTCAGATGAACCCATAGAGGCTACTGCATCAATCACATCTGCCTTCGTAATGCGTCCGTCTTTACCGGTTCCTTTCGCTACAGATGCGCCCGTTTCGGCCATCATTTTCTTTGCGGCGGGTGAAGCTGTTCCTGTCGCATAGGTAGTTGCAGCTGGTGCAGCTGGTGCAGCCACTGGCTCCGGGTTTGGTGCTGCGGCCGACGGTGCAGCGCTGCCCTCTGGACGCGCGGCGCTGGTATCGATCAAACAAACGACCTGACCCACCTCTACGGTGTCGCCTTCTTCTGCTTTTAAAGTGATAATTCCACTTTCTTCTGCAGGCAATTCAAGCGTTGCTTTGTCAGAGTCGACCTCAGCAATGGCTTGATCTTTTTCTACATAGTCGCCGTCGTTAACCAACCAGGTTGCGATTTCAACTTCAGTAATGGATTCGCCTGGTGAAGGCACTTTCATTTCTAACATATCTGATAGACTTAAATGCTAAATACTCGTTCAATAGTTTCTCTTTGGCGCTGCAAAGCCACCTGGTGTGATCCGCTCGCCGTAGCTGCACTTGGTGCTGGACTCACTAAGGTCAATGGCAAGTGCATTTGCCACAACATGTAGGTCCATGCCCCCATATTTGCCGGTTCTTCTTGCGCCCAAACGTGTTTCTCGGCGTTCGGGTATTTTGCTACTTCCTGCATGATGGCAAGATCATCGAGCGGGTACAATTGTTCAATTCTAATAATGGCAACGTGATCTGCTCCTTGCGCTTCGCGCTCGTCTGCTAGTTCGTAATACAGCTTACCTGAACAGAAGACCACTTTCGTAACCTTTTCTGGAACGGCCGTGGTATCGGATAATATGGGCTGGAAGGTTCCATGGGCCAATTCTTCCATACTGCTCTGCGCTTTAGGTAAACGCAACAAACTCTTTGGCGACATCACAACTAGAGGACGTCTAAAGTGACGCTTGTGTTGGCGACGCAACAAATGATAGAAATTGGCTGGAGTGGTACAGTTCGCTACTGTCATATTTTCTTGCGCGCACATTTGTAAGAAGCGCTCAAGTCGGGCAGAACTGTGTTCAGCGCCTTGCCCCTCATAACCGTGTGGAAGAAGTAAAACTAGTCCGTTTTGAACTTTCCATTTATCCTCTGCCGCGGACAAAAATTGGTCAATCATGATTTGAGCGCCGTTGGCGAAATCGCCGAACTGGGCCTCCCAAATGGTCAAGGTATCCGGCGATGCCATGGCATATCCGTAGTCAAAGCCCATAACAGCGTATTCGCTCAACAACGAATTGTAGATGGCAAAACGACCTTCTTTCCCCGGGTATTCGTTGAGCAGGTTTACTTCCTCTTCACTGTCCTCGACCTTTAATATGGCGTGGCGGTGTGAGAACGTACCGCGCTCCACATCTTCCCCTGAAATTCTGATGTTATAATCTTCTGAGAGTAGTGAGCCGTAGGCGAGCAATTCACCCATGCCCCAGTCTATCGAATTTCGTTCAAATACTTGGGCCGCGCGATCGCCCATCAAGCGAACTGTTTTCTTTAAGAACTTCTTGCCTTCAGGTAAAGTCGTGATGTACTTCGCGATATCCTTAAGCTTGTCCAGATCAAAAGTTGTGTCCACTGCATGCAGCATTTCTCCTGGCTTAGCGCTAGGGTAGTCTACCCATTCCTTCTCCATGAAAGGAGTAATCACATTGCGTTTGATTTTTTTCGCTTCGTCAAAGTCTGTTTCCAACATGGATTTAAACTCCTCCTGCATTTCACGCACCATCTGCTGTGTAGCAATTCCTTCGCTCATCAACTTCTGCGCGTAAATTTCGCGAGGGTTGGCATGTTTAGAAATGGCTTTATACAAAATTGGCTGAGTAAAACGCGGTTCATCACCTTCGTTGTGGCCGTACTTGCGGTAACACAACAAGTCTATGAAAATATCGCGCTGAAAGCGTTGACGGTATTCAATAGCCAAACGCATCGCGTGGACCAAAGCTTCGGAATCATCGCCGTTAACGTGAAGAACCGGTGCTAAAATCACCTTCGCCACATCCGTACAATACGTAGACGATCGTGCATCCAAATAATTGGTCGTAAAACCAACCTGATTATTAATGACAACGTGAAGCGTTCCACCCGTCTTATACCCGTCCAATGTTTCCATTTGAACCGTTTCATAGACCACGCCCTGGGCAGCAACTGCAGCATCCCCATGAATAAGAATAGGCAATACTTTTCCCGATTCCATGGCGTAGTCGTTGTTGATTTTTGCACGGGCAATGCCCTCTACAACTGGATCAACAGCCTCAAGATGCGATGGGTTGGGTGCGATGTTCATTAGCACCTCATTGCCATCTACTGTAGTATGTAACGTAGTATGGCCTAAATGGTACTTTACATCACCATCGATGGTAACGTCGTCGAAAGCCTTTCCTTCAAATTCTGAAAATATCTGCGTACGCGGTTTCCCAAAAACATTCGTAAGGACATTTAAACGACCGCGGTGCGCCATCCCCAAAACAAACTCTTTCACACCATGGCGTGCGCCGTGATTCACCGCTTCGTCAAGTCCTGGAATCAACGCTTCCGCTCCTTCAATTGAGAAGCGTTTCTGTCCTACGAACTTTGTGTTCAAGAAGGACTCGAAGCTGACGGCCTGATTAAGTTTATGTAGAATTTGCTTTTTCTCTTCTATGGAGAGTTTAGGCTGATTATCGTCTTTGTGGATCCAATTTTTAATCCACGTGCGGCGCTCGGGGTCACGTATGTAGTTATACTCTACACCAGTGCTCTGGCAATAGATTGCCTCTAAGTGCTCAATAATTTCGCGCAATTTCGTCGCCCCGGATAGCCCCAATTCTGTGGCTGCATTAAACGGGGTATCGAGATCGTCTTTGCTTAAGCCGAAGTTTTCGATGTCCAGTGTAGGCTCGTAACTGCGGCGCATGCGAACAGGGTTCGTCTTTGTGAACAGGTGTCCACGAGAACGGTAACCCTGTATTAAATTTAAGACGTGAAACTCTTTGACCACCTCTTCAGGCACACCACCGCCGTCAAGGTCTTCTTCAGCATAGATTTCTTTGGCGAAATCATATCCCTGAAAAAACGCTCGCCAGCTTGGCTCAGTGCCGTCCGGATTTTTGAGGTAGCGCTCGTACTGATCTTCGATCAATTGGGCGTGAACGCTTCCTAAAAATGAAAATCTATCCATGTGGATGTATTGGATTTACAATCAAAAGTACAACACAAAACGCGGTCTATAGATTGGAATTTTGCAATATTCCTATAGGCCCTATCTATTGCGCAACAACTAAGTTATGAGTCCAAAAAAAAGCCCCTAGAAAAGGGGCCTTAAATCAATATTCTTCTTCGTTCCAGAGGAAGTCTTCCTCAGACGGATAATCCGGCCAAATCTCTTCTATACCCTCGTACGTTTCTTCCTCTTCTTCTTCAATAGCTTGAAGGTTTTCTACTACCTCCAATGGTGCTCCTGTGCGGATAGCGTAATCAATAAGCTCATCGCGAGTCGCCGGCCACGGCGCGTCACTCAAATAAGATGCAAGTTCTAAGGTCCAGTACATAAGTCTTCAACAACTATTAATGCATTAACATTCGTGCAAAAGTAGTTTTTCTGCTGACTTGTGCAACACCTTTGGAAAAAATGTAAGTGCTTAATACTTAGGTGTCCAAATTCTGTCCGGCGCACCGTTGGAAAAATCTATCCAGCGTGCCATGACGAATAAGAAGTCTGAGAGTCTATTCAAGAACGTAATAATTTCTTCCGTGACCTCTGCGTTATCGTTCAATGCCACTACTCTGCGTTCTGCGCGACGGCATACGGTGCGCGCAACATGGCAATGGGCACTTTTTTCATGAGCGCCCGGTAGAATGAAACTCTTTAATTCTGGAAGTATTTCATTCCATTGGTCCATCTGACGTTCTAATTGACCCACTAAAGCTTCATTGAATTTGGGCATTGGAAATTCCGCGGCGCCATCTAGTGCAAGGTGCGATCCCATAGCGAACAGTTCGCTTTGAATGGCCTGAGCATAAGGAAACTGGTCCGTCGGTAGTGTTGACACCAACACACCTAAGAGGCTGTTGACTTCATCTAACGTCCCGTAGGCTTCTAAACGCAATTCTGCCTTGGAAACGCGGCTTCCGCTCAGGAGCGATGTCTGACCCTTATCGCCAGTTTTGGTGTAAATTTTCATGTTTAGTAGGCTCGTTCTGTTCGACCCTCAACGTAATACATGAAGCTCTTGTTCACAACACGGTTTCCTCCTGGCGTTGGATAATTGCCGGTGAAATACCAATCGCCCGGGTGATTGGGACAACTTAAATGGAGATCTTCAATCGTTTGATAGAGCACAGAAACCTTTGCGTTCACTTCTGGCGGTGTCAACAATTCCGCAATCTTATCACTAATTTCTTGTGCTTCGAACGGCTGGTAGATCTCTTTGACGAAGTTTTGCACTTCATCATCCGCCAAATGAATTTGGGCTTTACACTTTTCGTAGACCTCTTGAATTAAACCTTCTAAACCGCGTTCCTTTAGCAGGGCAATGGCAGCTCTAAAGGCCACAAAATCTCCCATACGGGCCATGTCAATACCGTAACAATCCGGGTAACGGATTTGAGGTGCAGAGGAAGCAATGACGATGTGCTTGGGGCTTAATCGGTCAAAAATGCGGAGAATGCTTTGCTTCAACGTTGTCCCACGCACAATACTGTCGTCAATCGCCACTAGGTGGTCGGTGGGCTTTACAGAACCGTGGGTAATGTCGTAAACGTGGCTGACCAATTCATCTCTTGAACTGTCTTCAGTAATAAATGTGCGCAGCTTTACGTCTTTCCAAGCCACTTTTTCAACGCGCGGTCGGAGGTCTAGAATTTCTTTCAGCTGTTCATTCGATGGCTTATCTAAAGCGGTAATGCGCTCGTATTTCATGGAATTGAAATGATCTTCCATTCCTTTAACCATCCCGTAGAAACTAACCTCAGCAGTGTTCGGAATGAACGAAAAGACCGTATCCTCTACCTCGTCATCGACAAGTTCTACGATCCTTGGAATAAGCCTGCGGCCCAATTCAATACGTTCGTTGTAAATATCTTTATCATTCCCTCGAGAGAAATAGATGCGCTCGAAAGAACACGCCTTAAACTCGGTTGGGGTTTTGATTTCATCAATAGAGACCTCACCGTGGTGCTTCACAATGAGTGCATTTCCTGGCGGCAATTCCGTGATCTCCTCAGATTTCAAATTCAGTGCCGTCTGTATGACGGGACGTTCTGAAGCCACCACAACAATCTCGTCGTCGTAGTAATAGTAGGCCGGGCGAATACCAGCAGGATCACGAAGTACAAAAGAATCGCCGTGTCCAGTCATGCCTGCCATGGCGTAACCGCCGTCCCATTTTTTAGAGGCGCGGCGTAGAATGTCTGCAAGGTCTAATCGGTTCGCGATCTCAGCAGTAGCTTCCTTTTTAGAATAGCCTTCCGCTTTGAGTTCGTAGTATAATTCGTCGTTGGCCTCGTCTAAGAAATGACCAATTTTTTCCATGATCGTGACCGTATCCGCCTTCTCTTTAGGATGTTGGCCCAATTCCACCAACTCATTAAAGAGCTCGTCTACATTTGTCATGTTGAAGTTTCCTGCAACAATCAAGTTTCGAGTAGGCCAGTTGTTCTGTCTCAAAAACGGGTGGCACGCTTCAATGGTGTTTCCCCCATACGTTCCGTAACGCAGGTGGCCCAGAAAAACCTCTCCTGTAAACGGCAAGTTTTCTTTCAACCAAGGCACATCAGATAGACGAGAGGCGTCTCCTGCAATACCTTCTGCAATGCGTTTCTGAACTTTGCCAAATATGTCACCTATACTGTTTGTATCTACCGAACGGTACCGCGAAATGTAACGCGCCCCCGGCGCCATATTAAGCTTAATATTTGCAAGACCCGCGCCGTCTTGACCGCGGTTGCGTTGCTTCTCCATGAGGAGGTACATCTTGTTCAGGCCGTAAAAAGCCGTTCCGTATTTTTCAACGTAATATTCAAGAGGCTTTCTCAGGCGTACGAACGCTATACCACATTCGTGTTTGATGGGATCACTCATAGGAAGTGTTAATGTGGGTCAAAATTACCGAAATTCTCGCAGGTGTACCAAGGTTTTTCTAGGGGAGTAAGTGAGATAAATCCATTCCTAACCATTCCAGTGCAGCACCATGCAGCAGCTTTCCTTTACGCTCCTCGCTCCACGGCATTCCGTTAATGAGTTTACCGGGCTGTAATTCGCCGAGCGGGAACGGGTAATCGGTCCCCAATGCGACCCTATTTTCTCCCACAAGACCCACTATGTATTCGAGCATCTGGGGATCATGGACTAATGAATCGAGCCAAAATTTACCCATGTACTCTTTTGGGGCAATAGGATTATCTATGGCACAAAGGTCTGGGCGCACTTCGAATCCATGCTGTACGCGTGCGAGGGTAGCAGGAAAAGATCCGCCGCCGTGTGCAAAAGCAACACGCAGCTTGGGAAGGCGCTCAAAAACACCACCGAAGATCATCGAGCAAATGGCCAATGAGCTTTCAGCCGGCATTCCGACCAACCAGGGCAACCAGTATTTTGTCATTTTCTCCTTTGCCATCATGTCCCAAGGGTGAACAAAAACGGCCATATCTAAATCTTGACACGCCTCAAAAATGGGGAACAACTCTGGTGCGTCGAGATTCCAGTCGTTGATGTGTGTTCCGATCTGAATCCCCTTTAGCCCAATTTCTTTGCACCGGCGTAATTCCTGTAGAGCTAAATCCGGTGCTTGCATCGGAAGAGTTCCTAAACCCACGAAACGAGTGGGGTAACGGTCGCAAATTTCTGCGATGTGGTCATTTAAAAATTGGGCCACCTCAAGCGTGTCTTTAGGTTTTGCCCAGTAGCTAAACATTACCGGGACCGTGGACAACACCTGAACATCGACATGATGGTGACCGCATTCCTTCATGCGCGCTTCAGGGCTCCAACAATTGTCCTCAACCTCGCGAAAAAACTCGCCATCTTTCATCATTCGAGCGCTGCAGCTCTTGTGGTGATCAAGGGTTATAAAGCCGCCGTAACCGAACTTCTCACGGAAATTCGGAATGTGTTCGGGTAAAATGTGCGTATGAATGTCTACCGTGAAATTTCTGGAGGTAATCTGACACATAACTAAACGAATCTAGGATCACTCTCCATAACGTGCCCACAATTCTTGCACGTACGATTCGATTCATTACCGTAATATTCGCGGAAATGAGGAATAAAATCCTTTTCAACGTCTTTCAATTCAAAATAGGTTTCGTGCAATTTGCCATTGCATTCGTCGCAAAACCACAGCAAACCGTCTGTGAATCCTCTGCCTTCGCGAATTCGCTCAACCACCAACCCAATGCTGCCTTCATGACGAATAGGACTGTGTGGGATTTTCGCCGGGACGGTCATCATATCGCCAGGACCTAAATGCAGCTCGTGTGCTTCACCGTCCACTTGTACTTTTACGGTGATGTTTCCTTCTAATTGGTAGAAAAACTCTTCCGTTTCATTGTAATGGTAATCTTTTCGCGCGTTCGGACCTGCGACCACCATAACGATGTAGTCGTCCGATTCTGGAGTCAAATTCTTATTCGCCACCGGGGGCTTAAGAAGGTCTCTATTTTCATCCAGCCACTGCTGAAAATTGAAGGGTTTTGGTACTGCCATTTGAATTTGCTTTGGGACCTCAATTTATGAAATTCAAAACCGATTTCATCCTGCCTCGCCCTTCCTTATATTCGTACGGACAGATCACAGCTATGGATTTACAGAATTACATCGGAGGAAAGTTCCTTGAACCCCTTCACAAACAATACCTTACCAATACCAACCCCGCCACTGGCGAAGCCTACGGCCGCATTCCCAGATCGGGTGAAAGCGACGTAAAATTAGCAACCGAAGCGGCACGCGCAGCTTTTCCTGAGTGGAGCGCACTGCCTGCAGCGGAGCGAAGTGCGTGGATGTTGAAGGTTGCGGATGAAATTGAACGACGCTTGCCAGAATTGGCCCTCGCGGAATCTATTGATAACGGGAAGCCTCTTTCACTCGCAACGGCAGTGGATATTCCACGCGCCCGGGACAATTTTAAATTTTACGCTACTGCTATCCTCCACGATGCCTATGAAACCCACGATATGGGTGCCAATGGTTTCAACTACACCCTGCGACAACCCGTCGGCGTTGCTGGATGTATTTCGCCCTGGAATTTGCCGCTTTATTTGTTTACTTGGAAAATTGCTCCTGCCTTGGCCGCGGGCAATACTGTTGTCGCTAAACCTTCAGAAGTCACTCCCGCCACTGCCTATTTGCTCTGTAAAATACTTGAAGACATTGAGTTCCCTGCGGGCGTTTTGAACATCGTTCATGGATTGGGTGCAGAAGTTGGCGCAGCCATTGTTGCCCATCAAGATATCCCTATCATTTCCTTTACTGGAGGCACGCAAACCGGAAAGGCCATTAGTGCCGTTGCCGCACCAATGTTTAAAAAGTTAAGCCTTGAGTTGGGCGGTAAAAATGCCAACATTATTTTCGAAGATTGTGATTTCGAAGAAGCCGTTAAAACCAGCGTTCGCGCTGCATTTGCTAATCAAGGTCAAATCTGTCTTTGCGGCTCGCGCATTTATGTACAGCGCAGTATTTATAACCAATTCAAGGAGGCGTTTGTTGCGCGTGTCAAAGGACTGACCGTAGGAGATCCGCTTGTAGAAAGTACGAGAACCGGTGCCGTTGTGAGTAAAGCACATTTCGAAAAAGTTCTTTCGCACATTGCCGTGGCTATTGAGGAAGGCGGAACGCTTCTCACGGGAGGAAGCCCAGTCAAATTAGACGGTCGATGTAAAAATGGCTACTTCATTGAGCCGACAGTTTTTGAAAACCTTGATGCCTCTTGCCGCACCAACCAGGAAGAAATCTTTGGACCCGTGGTTACCCTTACGCCTTTTGATACAGAAGAGGAGGCACTTGCCCTTGGCAACAGCACTTCCTACGGCTTGGCGGCTACCGTTTGGACCACTAATCTTCAAGTCGCCCACCGCATGGCGGCTCGTCTTCACGCCGGTATCATTTGGGTCAATTGCTGGTTACTACGCGATCTTCGTACACCCTTTGGTGGCGTTAAGCAAAGCGGTGTAGGCCGCGAAGGTGGTTTTGAAGCACTGCGATTCTTTACTGAACCTAAAAATATTTGCATCAAATTATGATTCCACATAAACAGTGGGCAAAAGCCCTTCACCAAAGTGCGCGAACACAACAACCCCGCGACCAATTTTCAACGCAAAATACCTATACCCTCAAAGACGCTTACACCATACAACATGCGCTTATTCAAGAGCGCGTCAATGAGGGTCATACCATTATCGGTGTAAAAATGGGATTCACTTCATTAGCGAAAATGAAGCAAATGGGCGTAGACGATATGATTATTGGCCAATTAACACAAGATATGCGCATCACTAGCGAAACGCCTTTAGTTCGCTCTCAATGTATCCACCCGCGCGCGGAACCTGAAATCGCCTTCCGTCTTTCACAAGACATCAACTCCCCATTAAGCGTTGATGAAGTTTCTCACGTAGTGGACGGCGTTGCTTCAGCCATCGAAATCATTGATTCACGGTATGAAAATTTTAAATTTTCTCTTGAAGATGTAGTGGCCGACAATTGCAGTTCTTGCGGCTTTGCTTTAGGTCCTTGGTGCGAAGTGCCGCTTGGACTTAACGGATTAGATATGGTACAAACTTTTGATGGTTCTACTGTTGCCGAAGGAACAAGCGACGCCATTCTTGATAACCCTTTTGAAGCACTTGCCGCAGCAACCCGACTTGCGCTACAGCACGGCTTGCCTTTGAAAAAAGGAATGGTTGTTTTGGCCGGCGCCTCCACAGCAGCTCACTTTATTGGTGATGCAAAAAAAGTAGAAGTAGCGGTTGACGGATTGGGCACCGCGTATTTCGAAGTGGTGTAAAAAAAAACGAGCCACACCGGGGTACGGAGTGGCTCGCTGAACAAAACCATGTCGCATCTTAATGAATTACTCGCTTACACTCAATTGGGATGCGAACAAATGAGAATCAAAATCTATGCCAAACGCTTTTATCTTCTCCATTATAATTTCGCAGATAGGCTAAGTAGCAACTGCGATCGGTTGTAACTCAGTGGAATACCATTCCAATCACCTATGTGATTTTCAAAACTGCTGTAATACACTAAATCAACCCCTAATTTCCATAGGTCCACTCCTAAGCCAATATTATAGCCTGCCGATGATGGGGAAAATGTTGCTGTAAACGCATTATCAGACAAATGCTGCTGGTAGTGCACGCCTGCTTCAACACGGGCAAATTTAAATACGCGCAATCCTGTACTGGATTCGAACTGAAGGAGATTGTGATCAAAACTCTCATACATCAAGGTCGTTCCATTGGCACCAGAGAGAAACTTTGAGTTTTTTACATACAGTGCACTCGCGCCTACATAAAATTGTTCCCCAACGAACTGACGGCCGAACAATCCTATATGATACCCGTCGTCAGTTGCGGCACCAACGAAAATAGATTGCGTGGTAGAAAGTGCTTCATCCAGACCTATTCCAGCCATATCAAAATTCAATCCCGTACGCAATCCCCAGCGACTTTGGGCAGTACTGCTTAAGCCTGAAACACTTAAAGCGATTACTAAAAGAAATTTTGCCTTCATAGATTGTTATTTCTTTTTTCAATTACAGCAATCGTGCCAAATCTTTCTCCAGGCGCGGGTTCAGGACATACAGTATTTGGCGCTTATCCAGCTCCGATTTTTCCCGAAGTAAAACTTCTGCACCCAGCTGTTTTTTCGAAGTAGCGTTGAGTTCCTTAATAAATTCGCTACGCTTTCTTCTTTGAACTTCCCAAGAAGCTTCGTTAACTCCTAATAAATCATTAAAATCGTCCGTATTTATAGGCCCGCTAGCGCTTCGTTCCAGCACTTCCCACTGCAGACTATCAAATATTGCCGCACGTTTGTTTAAATAGCCCTTTCTCAAGTAAGCGGTTAATAGGATGCCGAAAAGAGTAAATAAACCAAACGAAACAAAAAGTAAGTTTTGATAATCATTTACTCTTCTTATGTAGGCTGGTTTTATCGATTCAATAGGCGGTGTTCTGAGTTTTAACGATTCGAAATAATAGCCAAGCTTCAGTTTATCAGAATGCTTTGGAACGGTTAGTATGTTGTTCTCCAGATACCCACAAGCGAGTCCCAAAACATTTAGCCTGTTCGTTAAATTCCCTCCGTTTTCCAAAGTAATATCTGCCATACTGTTGCCGCCAGGATTCCACCAATAAGTTTTAAGCGCTGACATTAATAAGCACGTTGAATCTGATACCGCATGAACCAAGTAACCTATTTGATTATTGAAACCGAAACTGCATTGTCCTAGATCCTTCCAACTGCGGCTAATGAAGCTATAACTATATGCCTCGTTTTGATAGACCACATACAGAATGTCATTAAGACGGTCATAAAATGAAATCTGTGCTTGGGGTCCTTGCAAGTCAGGGGACTCTAACGCAAATGGCGCTTTACCAAACAAACTCCATTCTTTCCGTACATCCGAATAATAAGTGAGCAAATTATTCTGGATCCAGAAACCGTAACCCCCAAATGAATAAATCGTATCGTTTCTAATGAATTGGTAACTATCAAAGTTGTAGCCAGAATAGTAGGTCTCATCAATGCGCTTAATGATACCGGCGGCTGTATCAACAAGAAATACCTTTCCCGTACCTGGAAAAACCGCTTTTAATCCAGAACTGGTTTTAAACAGATGGCCCTTGAGTGTTATTTCATAGTTTTGAGCGGCATAGTTCAGCGTATATTTAGGTAGCGTATCTATGTGATTGTCATAAAACACAATGTTTTCACCTGTCTCAACTGAAATACGTTGCACCCCGATTTTATCTGACAATTTCCAAGAAATATATCCTTGCGAATACACTGAATTACAGAGTATTATGAGGAAAAGAAGAAGTCCATAAACCCGTCTAGAACTAAATTTTATATACATGTTACACATACGTTTAAACACAAATATACGGAACGAACTATTCATAAATCGCACTTTTGACTAAACCAATAAACCAAAGGCACTCTTTAGCTGCTTTTGTAGACCAATCCAATAAAGTTAAGTCAAACCCGATCCATCTACTGGATCGGGTTTTTTTTTGCAATACCCTCCCAAGATCAACCAGACCTTTTGTAATCAGGGGGGGGTCATTAAAAAACACCTATATATCTATATTAACCCCTCTTTTTAAAGGGGTAAGTTTCTGTATATGTGCTTTTCATTGAGTTA
>Ga0209095_1000964_pt1 | contig 16173 bp, 21 predicted proteins | sample COGITO_mtgs_1104_3_FD_184795 | JGI IMG/M metagenome (GOLD analysis project Ga0209095, IMG submission 184795) | Pelagic marine microbial communities from North Sea - COGITO_mtgs_110404 (SPAdes) (version 2) | ecosystem: Environmental > Aquatic > Marine > Epipelagic ... | reverse complement strand
AGATACTGTAGTATCAGGAAGTGATACGTCATTGCAAATAATAAGTATTGATGATTGGGTAAACAGACCTAATCCGGAAAAGCGAATTGTAAAGTTTAAACATATATCCTCGAAGGTAATTACAGGTTTTGATTTATCGTATGATGCCACTTCAATATTTAGAGCATATAATATCACTGATAATATTTATTCGTGTAATGATTTGGGGAGGGGTCATATAACAATAGAACCAAGTTATCAAAGTATTTATTCTACATATTTTGATAAGTATGATGATTATTCGGTCAATGATATAACATCATCAGATGGTGATCCAACAAACGACGTGGATACAGAAATTAAATATAGTAATAATAAAAAAATAATAGACATTAGCACTTCAATATATGGTGATATATCTTTCAGTTTTATATTAAATTATTTATTTAAATATAATTTTACAATAACCATCACCAACCCCATTACACGGTAGGCAATGGATGTGTGGATTGATTGGTTCACGGAGGGGGGAACTCCGGCGGATGCGATGTATGATAATCAAAATATTGAACAAACATATGGTGAAATAGAACATTGGAATACTTCCAGTGTTACAGATATGAGTAATTTGTTCAACAACGCCAGGGTGTTCAACAAGAATATAAGTAATTGGAATACTTCCAATGTTACGAATATGAGTCATATGTTCTACGTGAATTTTTCGTTCAACCAGGATATAGGTGGTTGGGATACTTCCAAAGTTACGAATATGAGTCATATGTTCTACAATACCAGGGTGTTCAACCAGGATATAGGTAATTGGAATACTTCCAGTGTTACAGATATGAACTATATGTTTTTATATAACTGGGCGTTCAACCAGGATATAGGTGGTTGGGATACTTCCAATGTTACAGATATGAACAATATGTTCTACGATGCCAGTGTGTTCAACCAGGATATAGGTAGTTGGGATACTTCCAAAGTTACGAATATGTATTCCATGTTTTATGGGGCCACCAGTTTCGACCAGGATATAGGTGGTTGGGATACTGGTAGTGTTACAGGTATGAATTATATGTTCCATGATGCTACCGCGTTCAACCAGGATATAAGTGGTTGGGATACTGGTAGTGTTACAACAATGCAAAATATGTTCTCCAATACCAATTTTAACGAGAATATAAGTAATTGGAATACTGATAATGTGTTGAGGATGGATTCAATGTTCTACTACAATAGCGCGTTCAACCAGCCTATTAATACAAGCGGAGGTAGTTGGAATACTTCCAGTGTTACGCAGATGACGGCGATGTTTTATGGGGCCACCAGTTTCGACCAGGATATAGGTGGTTGGGATACTGGTAGTGTTATAAGTATGTATCGCATGTTCTACAATGCCACCAGCTTCAACCAGGATATAAGTGGTTGGGATGTGACTAGTGTAACTAATTCGGCCAGTTTTTCATCTGGTACTAATGCATCATGGGTAGCGAATGAAAAGCCGAACTTCTTGTATTAGTTAAATATAAAACAAAAATTGATTATTTAAAACCTATTTATTATGTTTTAAATAATGGATATGCTTGCGAAGAAAAATCCACACGAGCGTGACAATCATATTAGTTTTGATGAGGGTCCGCATATTTATACGATTGATGGTGAGAGCGACTTCATGTCGGTAACTACGTGGAATCACAGCCATTTTGCCGACTTCAATGCAGATGCCATTATTACGAATATGATGAACGGCAAAAAATGGCCACAAAGTAAGTATTACGGAATGACACGCGAGGAAATAAAAGCACAATGGGAGGCGAATCGCGACGAAGCAGCACAATCGGGGACGAATATGCACTACGATATTGAGTGCTATTACAATGGAATGGATGTTAGCAACGATTCGCTCGAATACGCATATTTCCAGCGGTTTTTAGAGGATTATCCCGATTTGGTTCCGTATCGCACCGAATGGATGGTCTGGGACAAAGAGCTACGCTTTGCCGGAAGCATTGATATGGTCTATGAAAAACCCGACGGAACCCTAATGATATACGATTGGAAACGGTCGAAAGGTATCAATAAAACGACATCGTTTATGAAGTTCTCCCATACACATTGTATTGAACATATACCAGATACGAATTATTGGCATTATTCACTCCAATTGAATACGTACAAGGCATTAATAGAAAAAAATTACAATAAAAAAGTATCGTCAATGGCTCTTGTATGCTTATATCCAGATAATAAAAGCTATCAATTGATTAAAGTTCCTGATCTATCAGAAGAAATAAACGACCTGTTTAATTTGAGGCGATACATATTGAATGTGAAAGAAAATCATAATTTATAATAAACCATTAGACATATAATAAATCATTAGATATATAAAAATTTATAATATAATATTTTATAATATAATTTTTTTATTTGTTTTTATTATTACCAAAATGTGTGTCCTAGTGTAACATCGCCACCAACTACAGCCCCGGAATAAATGTCGTTTTTAATAGAATAAGGTACAACGCTGGCTGTAAGCGGAAACTCAACGGGAGCAGTATTCACAATACGAACTACGTTACCCGCTTCGGGTGTCTCTATAACGCAGAAAAATGGCCTATCATAACCATCCTCAGCATACAATTCAATAACCTGTTTGTTATTATTTGGTCCCTGAAGAAGTTCGATTCTTGCATTTAGAGGACGACCGTCTGTTCTGAGAAATACTTGCACAGAATCAACAAACGGAACAAAGGGGTAGGTGCGAAGCGCACCACCCTGGATAACATAGCACGAATCAAGACACTCGGGTGTCGGTTCCTCGACATCGTTGGCATAAACATTAGCTGCAAAAGGGAATTCAAGTTGACCAATATTACGAATTGCAATAGTATTAGGACCGCGTGGCGTCTCAATTACAGCGCTAAATGGACGATGAAGACCATTCTCTACGTAAACACGCATCTTACATGGTGTATTGTCCGGTCCATTCCAAAGCTCAATGTCTGCATCCAGAGGGCGACCCTCGGTGCTTAGGACTACCTGAACCTTCTCAACCATAGGCGATTTATACGACCATGTACGCAGCGAACCACCTTGAACAAGAATTGGAGATTCAGGTGAACGAAGAGGGATTTTGCTACTTTTCTCAGGACCAGCAGCAGTAGAAAAGTTATTAGTACTTTTAGAAGGTGTATACAGGTCATTTGTACTCTTGAGAGGAGTCAGACGATTAATATATTTAAAATCTTGTTGAAAAGCACTAACAGTTACGAAACCAAAAACCATTGGTAAAAGCACACTAATCTTCATATTATATTTTATTATTATTATTTTTTTAAATACATTTTTAATGTATTTAAATCAGTAGCATTGTTTTATTATTCTTCATCATTCCGTTCACATTTTTTACATTTACCAATCCTATTGTGGTGAACGCAAAATTTTTCTGGAAAACATTCCCAACAATTATATTTTTGTCGATTATGACTACAAAATAGATGCGCAGAACATACCCTGCACGATGCTTTATGTTTATCGTGCTCGCATATTTCTGATCCAGAACCACAGTCGCGACATGTGTTACGGCGTCTTCCATGCTTGCAAATAAAGGCTCCTCCACATCCGTCTTTACACATTGCACGCTGTTTAAAATGACAACAGGTTATGTTTTTACCATTCCAAGTATCAATACGATTTTTCTTATTATTCCAATATAATGTATTTCTTTCACGCTCGCCTGTTTTTTTAGGCATTGAAGGGTAATTGTGGATATTCGTCTCGATATTAGAAGTCATAGTTTAGATTGTTTTGTATCTATATTTCTGGATATACCGTTTCAATTTTTATATAAAACTGATAAATTTGCTTTGTGTACGGCTATAATGATCGGGTATTGTTATTATTGTGTTTTTTAAATTCTTAAAATATTAGTTTACTAATTTCTCTGATTAATGTGTACAATCCAAACACACCAATTACGGTAATACATCCTAATATAATTTTTGGTATTATTAACCATTTATTAAATTCATTGTTTGGTTCTGATTTTTCAATTAAAATGTTCAAATCTTTTATTAAAAATACACATATTAATGAGGAAACAAATAATATTAATAAACTTATTATGATAAATGCTATATTATACAAATCATTTTTTTTAGCTCTATAAAAACGACTATAACCGATTAGTCCCAGTGAAACTAATATATATTGCCCACAAGTTCTCAATGATGATTGATAATATGTCATGACTTTATGTGAATCCATATATAATATATGTATATAAAAAGATATATACCACATTTGTTATTCGCAATGATATTAAATATAAACAATTATGATTAATAATGGAAGATATTGACGAGGTTTTATTAAATAATGACGGTGAAAAAGATACAATCCAAGACGATACAATCCAAGACGAATATAAAGAAAATACTATTGAGGATGATTTTACTGAATTATCAAAGTATCCGAGTTTTAACATGCTTCATTCTAGTGAAAAAGAAGAAATTATAAATAAAATAGATGAAATACTACAAAAAGGTAGAAATGAAAAATGGTTAATCGACTATAATGAATTAACAATCGGCAAACAAATTGGGGAAGGAAGCAACTCCTATGTGAATGATTGTATGTGGAGAGGATTGAAAATAGTAGTAAAACGTCCAAAATACAAAAAACTGTACCAATTATTAGACATTTTAAAAGAAATACAGATGTGGTCTAATATAAGACATCCATATTTGGTTCAATTCTTAGGTGTAAGCTACGATAAGGATGAAAATGATTTTTATATTTTGCTTGAAAAAATAGACGGTGAGAATCTAGGTACTTATATGGTAAATAAGACAAAGTCTGTAAATAGATATGCAAAGTATCAAATTTGCATTCAGTTAATAAACGTAATCAAATTTTTGCATTCCTGTAAACCACCGATTATTTATCGCGATTTAAAACCCGAAAATGTAATGATTGACAAATTCAACAATGTTAAATTAGCCGATTTTGGATTAAGCAGATACATGCCCGAAGAATCGAAATATAAACTAACAGGAGGCACAGGAACTATTCGTTATATGGCTCCCGAGGTATATCTGGGTCGAAAATACGATTTGAAGGCCGATGTATACAGCTTAGGGTTCATATTGTATTACATTATTGGTGGTAAAAAACCTTTTTACGAATATAATGTGGATACAATAAGAATCTATATGGAAAATGCAGAACTGATTCATTCGTTAGATATTATAAAAGACAGGAAATGGAGAGATTTAATAAATAATTGTATTCAAAAAGACATAGAAGAACGGTGTGATGTTAATACTTTATTTGAAAACATTACAAATATTACCAATAATGCACACAACAATGAAAATAAACCTTGTTTAATTAGTTAAGTCTTTTAATGTTATTGATGATTATGATTTTGTCGCGTTTGTGAGGATTTTTCTTCGCAAGCATATCCATTATTTAAAACATAATAAATAGGTTTTAAATAATCAATTTTTGTTTTATATCAATACCAATAATAATTAGTAACTATTATTGTTACCACCAAATCGATTCTAAGGCATTATATAATATAAATACACTAAATATGTATATTATACTTAACTTATTCATAATGTAATTTAATTAGCATAACATCCGTACTTTGACCACCATCACCACCGTCAATACTAGAAGCTATTACTTCCCAATCTGCTTCGCCGGTGTCCGCGGCCCAATCCGAGCTAAAAGCTTCGCCGTATTCTTCAGATTGTCCACCATCACCACCGGCACCAATAGTGATATTATTAAATGATTGATTGTCCACGTTCGTGCTATTTATTAAATTAAAATTATAACTAGTATCTTCATTTATTAAATCACCAATAGTTATCTCAGGGTGAACACTACCAGAACTATCAGCGCCAGTTCTATATCCTATAAACAAGTAGGATATATCCACCGGCCGCAAGGCGCGATACCCGGGCATTTGGTATGTATATGTATCGCCAATAGAACCACCACCTATTAAGCCACTATTGTCTATGTTGCTAGATGCGTAGCGAATTATATTATCTGACAGTGTATAAGTAAAGACAGGACTAGATGCACTAGAACCATCTCGCGCACAATTTGGGTAAGTGCCTTCTGGATACCCGTAACTATTTAGATAATCAGCTCTATCCCATGAATTACCACCATCTCCCGGTACACTAAATGAATCAACATTAAACGATGAAAGACTTAAATCATTATCAATATTTATAGTTTCACATATTACACCACCACTACCACCTCCTCCTCCGCCGAGGTTCCTCGGGGGCGTGTAAGTACCTCCTCCTCCTCCACCTCCAGAAAATACATACCATATCTTTATATATTTAATAAACGCATTTATATTACATGTGACAATATCTGTGTGTTTTAATATAATATACCATTCATTAGTACTATAACTAGATGGTATTATTCCTATATTAGTATTTATAGTTATGTTACTTGAGTTTGATATATCAGTACCATATATTTTGAATATATTATTTTGATCACTTGGAATAATTGTTGGAATAATAAAATTAATATTATAAAAAAATGTATTCATTATAACATAATTAAACTGTAGACCATTAGAATTCCATATATCCGCATAGGTAGTTTGAGCTGTAAAACCAGTCCACCCATTTGCAGACACATCTCTATCTGGTGCAAGTCTAATAGGAAAATCTGATAAAAACTGCCCCGAATCTCCATCAATAGGATAATGGTTTAATATTATATTTACGGTTTGATCACTTAGATCAATATGTTTTGTATTACCGTACCCCACACTATCCATCGTGATGTGGAAGCCGTGCGTCCAATTAGCATCTTCAGTTCTAACAGAATTAACGTTATTATTAAATGATGGAATTATTTTAATTAAATTATCAATTAATCCATTATTTGGATGTTCAACATGATAATAACGTCGTGGTGATGATATAACATATCTGTAATTATTTTCATTGTTGTTATAATATATAGTTTTTGTTGGAGTTAATGAGTCAACATTATATTCCACAATATCAAAACTATTCAAAATTTTTGAAGACATATAATTAATTTCTAGAATTCGCTTTTCCGGATTAGGTCTGTTTACCCAATCATCAATACTTATTATTTGCAATGACGTATCACTTCCTGATACTACAGTATCTGATATGTCTACCACAATTCGCGACTTGTCTACAAAACCATGGGATAAATCGCCTTTCACGTTAGTTACCTGATACGAAACGTTGAACCCTTCAAAATCCAAAGCACTTAAATCCAAATAGTAATGTGACAAATCGGTTGTTCCATCAGAATAAACGTAATCTTTATTATGGTCAAAATATAGATAAAACTGGTTAGACAAGTCACCGCTATTCCTGATAGAAGGATTGCTGGTAGTGTTCCAGGATTGGTCGCTCAAAAGTAAATCGCTATTTTTAGCACTCAAAATCATATGATTCCAATCAGGCTCTTCATTTATTTTTTTAAATATTACTTTTTTTTCAATAGGAATCGCGTTAGCCGTGTCATTAATTATAACAGTGAATGAAAAATCAAAACCATTACTCATAGGAGGTTGTATTTTAACACGTGAAATATCACTTCCGAAATCGCCATTTGCATTTTCTAAACTTATACCCCATCCATCTCCATCGAGATAGGCACTATAACCGTTCTCGAAAGAAGATTTAATTGCATCACCTTCGGGGTCACCGTGACTTATGTCTAGTGTAAATATTTCTCTAGATAAATCATATGTTTTTCTTACATAAAATATAATATCGGTACCTTCCAATCCCTCTAAATTTGTATAACTATTATCCTCTATTTTGCTGTAAGATTGGTTATCAATATAAATATAGTGATTATTGTTATCACTATTTAGTTCAAATTTTGTATAAAATGGTGAAGCATTTCCTAGGACAAGTTTATGCCAGGATTTATCACTCGACTTGATAAAAACATATTCTTTATAATCGTCTATTTTAAGTATAACAAGTTGTCCAATTTTATAATCATCTATATTCTTTATTAGATCAAGATTAGAAGTTAATGTAGGAATAATATTCATTCCCGTTTTATCCCATTCGGCATCTAATTTTCCATTAATAGAAACATCGCCATCAATTACAATACAGCTGTTATCTCTATAACTATTTAACCCATAGGTAATAATATTACTTGGATTATCTGGAATAATTTTGTTTGTAGGAACTTTATTACTCCCAGTATTAAATGTAATAGTTGCTACACTTATATCGCTTTTTACCAGCGTCTTTTCAAAACTTACAGTGTGTGTAAATTCTAAGAAGGAATTATTATCAAATTTACCTATATTACCATCTATTTTCATATGATTACAACATAAATCGGCATTAATCGAAAGATCATTTTGAATGCTTACATCACTCACAATGAATTCAATATTGATTTTATCAACATTTATATTTCCATTTACAGAAATATCATTTGTAATATTAACAGAAATATCTTTTGCTTGAATTACATTAACAGATATATCAGATATTATTAACTCATCTCCACTAACACCAATAGAAAATATACTTCCATTTAGAGAGATATCCTTATCGAAGCGTATAATATTGGTTTCCGATCTACTTCCAAGACTATTTATACTGACATCTTTAGCTTTCAATGATTTATCTTGATTAGATATTGAAATATCTGCTGCGATTATAACTTCATTGTCAACATTTAAATTAAAATGATTCATAGATATGTCATTAAAATCTACAATATCATTAAAAGTTACATCACTTGTAATTTCTATTTGTGATCCATCATATATAGAACTTATATTTTTAACATAGGTTGTATTAACATTTAACTTTTCAAATGAAGCATCATATCCCTGTAATTTATTAAATAAACCTACATATGCTTTAATCGGTTTAATAATTTCAACAACACCAGAGGTGTTGTTTTGAAAGCCTATTTGATGTACTGAAATATCAGTTCCGTGCATAAATTCTAAAATAGTTATAGAATCGGAAGTATATGTGTCCCTTGTATAATTTAAGTTCGAAATGTCAATAATACCCACATCTGCTTGATTGTTAATAATAATATTGTCTGTAAATACTTTTGAAGCATATATTGAACTTTTTTGTTTTGAATTATTTTCTGCTACTCCTTTTCTACTATTATTACTACTAAATTTTTTCCAAGACATTATATAATATAAATACACTAAATATCGATTTTATACATATTTTTATTATTAAAAAACATTAAAAATAAAAAACATTAACAATAAAAAACATTAACAATAAAAAACATTAACAATAAAAAACATTAACAATAAAAAACATTAACAATAGTTATAATTTAAAATATAGTATATAAATGAACAACTTATAAACTATTCTTGTGAAATACTGAGAATTATTACAAATATGAAAAGAATAATAATTATAAAATTTGTAACATAATCAACATCGTTAATTTTATTATTCAGCATTGTTTCTACGTCCTTTATATTGTGAAACAAATAATTAATATCCCTTTCGTATATAATACATTTTTCGTTATGAAATTCTAATAAACTATATAACTCACTAATATCGCTACTATCTTTTGAGTGGCATAGTTCCATAATAAATAAATATTTAACATTATTAATTAAAATCAATTTTTATTTAAAATGCATTACCTCTTCTATTCATACATTCAATGATTTGGTGTGCCTCTCTATTTCTTATTTCTTCCGGAGTGAGTTCGTCATTTGTTCTATCGTCTCGATTAGCATTATAATATGTATCACATGTATCATTATTGTTATTATCTTGCTTTGACATACAAGAACCCATTATGTTAATTATTGTATATGTCTAATATGTTACTATTTATTTCAATTATTATTCTTATTATATATGATACATGGAAATTCCTTATGATATATGGATATTGATAATGAGTTATTTTCATAGTTCTTATAAAAGACCTCTCCATTATGATGGGTTTATTTCGATAGGATTATATAAAGATTATAAAAATACAGATAGCAAAATTACATATATTGACGATTTTGATACTATAAATGTAATAGACAATACCTTCTATAGATATATTTTAGACGATTATTCGTTCTGTCGAAATATAGCTTTATTAGATGTGGGAAAATGGAATCCATTTATGTCTCGTTATTCCTGGCTAACTATAATATTAAATCTTAGTGAACTTAAAGAAGCGAATTTGTGGAATAGTAACTATGGTTACAACAGGTTATTGATAAATGATTTTAAGGATATAATTAAAGAGATGCATGTTCCACTAATTACGAGTACTGTACAAAACTGACATATTTGGGGTTCAAATCAAGAGTTGTCGAAAAAAAATTGAATTAAAAATATGTAATATGTAATAGAGACAAATGAAACAACAACAGTATAAGCTAACAACAATGAATACTATTAACAACACTACGAATCATGATGTTTGGACTATTCCAAACCACGAAGAGATTCAAGGCTGGACAAGGAGAGAATATAAACGTAGTGAAAATGACAAACTTAAACCTAATAAAATATACTATCAGTTCTATTCGCCAAATGGTAAGATGTTCAGGTCGGTGAAATCTGTTGTAAAATACATTGATCAAGAAAAACTAATGGCAAATCGGATTATTGCTAGGGTTGATTGTTCAAATGTTACCGTTGAAGAAACACTTGGAGGTGGCATTCACATCAGGTGGACTTAATAATCAGGAATGAAATGGTGCGACGCAGTAAATTACTAGACCAAGATAAGGATGACAATTCAAGACGAGTAAAAGGACAATGTGTCGGTTTGGGTTGAGTGTATATTTGTAATTAGATATTTTATTGATTTTTTATTGAAAAATTGAAATAAAAATTGAAATAAATAATGAAATATTGTCATTTAATAAGCAATTGACACTAATAAAATGGCTTCTATTTCAAATTTATCGTATTTGAATGATAGAATTAATAACATCATCAAAGATAAAAACGAACAGGCAGATATGATATGGGAAACACAAGACATTGATTATAAATATAAAGACGAATGGGTCAATTCAAATGTGAAGATGCATTGTTGTTATTATTTAGTCATAGAATGGTTTAACACTGAGAATGAAGCTAGTTATGATTATAACGAACAATTGTGTGAAATACTTACAGCTTGTAAACAAGATTATTTCGGAATAAATGGAACGCGTAAATTTCCAGTAAGATTATATGAACCAAAACAACTGTTGAAGCATTATATTTACAAAAAATGTGAAGAGTTAGGTAGCAAATAAAAATTTGAAAATAAAAAAATATATTAATACATAAATTATTGAAAAGCAAATATTAACTAACATTATTAGTCGGTTTGTATGGATGAGTCAGATTCATCGCTTAATATAGTATCATTAGAATTTCTGGAATCGCAAGATTCGATAGATAATCCTGTATGTTCTTCTAATATTTTAATATTTTCTTCCAGGTCATTTATAAATTCGTTTTTATGTTTAATAGATAATTCAGTTGTTAATTTATAATTATTATAATCTTTTTTTATCATTTCGATTTTGTTTATTTCTCTTGTTAATTGACGCGCTTGTAGTTTAATTTTATTGATAGCAAGTCTAAGTTTATTTTCGTTTTTTCCATTAAGAATTCTTAGGTCTTTAATAACCTTAATATTTTCATCTTTTCCTAGGTTTTCTCTCCAACAAGTGTGTGTTTTTGAATTGAAATGTTGTAGAAATTGTTGTCTATTATTTAAAGTACGTCCCGAAATACAAGGGCAGGTATAAGTAATGTATTGGTCGCGACTATATTTTTTATAGGGACATTCGTCATTATATAATCCAGTATCTTCATCGTAAACAGGTTTATATACTTTGATATCAGTTGATACTAGTTCAAGTGAAGCCATTTGCATGATAAAATATATAATAAATGTTTTCAATTTTTAAATAAAATTGAAAACTAAAACACTAATAATCATAGTATTAAAAGACAATATGGACATTACATTGGTTAAGAATTTGAAGCGTCTACCGGATGAATTGGTTAATTACATTATATTTATGGCGAATCCACGTATGAGTTACGTCCTTCAAAAAGAATTGCATCTCGAAGCCACGCATATAATGTGTGAACAACATTATAATTGGTGGTATCCAAAGTTAGCACGCTATTGGCATTTAAACGATGTTGAAACAATGTATGAAATACCGAAACAATACCATTATGGTAACTCACTTAGATACTATTTTGAAAAAGAGGAACTTAAATTTATCATAAAACAGCTATCTAATTGTGGGTGTTGTGAACGTCATTCAAAAGGAATCATACCAAATGTCTCACATTGTTTAACCATACGAGAGAACCAATCTGTTCGCGCAAGAATCCAAATGAAAAACCATTATGGCGATGATCAATGTACTTGTTCATGTAGACATATATTGCGTAATATTCAAAGACTTAAAAATAAAGTATGAATTAAAAATTGAAATTAAATATGTCTTATAATATGTTTTATAAAAGATTAAAATGCTTTACTTATTTGAAGAAAATGGAAAATATAATATCCCAGATGATGTCTGGAATATTATAAAAGAATATGCCGGTGTTTATCATGTTAATAATGTTAGTTTGGTAAATACAATCTCAACGGGCGACATATATACACTATATCGTAGTTGGTTTGGACGGTTTATATTACCGGATGAATATGATTACTGGAATAATGATATTAAAAAAAAATGGTTGTTTAAAAATCTAGTAACTCCTAAGTATTTATTGGATAAAGACAAATATATGGATATGGTTAATTTGTTTAATGACTAATGAAGAAATGACGAAAACAATATATAAACAAAAGAGTAACAAAAATGCCATCGAAGAATAGTTTCATATCATTTTTAATACCATAAACAATATTGTTTACAAGAGTGTATGTATTAGTAATTTTTTCATAAATTTCAACACACAATGAACAAATACATAGTATAATAAACGCACATAGACAAGGAACAACTATATAAACACTGGCAAATGTAATTACACCTATGAAAATTGCGTATATAATATTATAAATAGCAACAGCAGTATAACCGTATTCTCCTACAATATAAAACTCAAGATCCATAAATGGGTCGGTAATATTCTTCATATATTCACAGCTTTTGCACATTAGACTGAATAGCATGGTTATTATTATTTCTAATAAAAATAACTCGATATATCAATTTTTTTTATAAATAATATATAAATGTTATTATTAGAGTATCAACAACAATTAATATTGTATTATATATTACACAATATATACTATCAATATTTTGAATTTCCAAAGAAACATTTCATTTCTGGTATTAAAAAATGCAAAGAATTAAATTGTTATTCTCTTTCTTCGTTTAATTATACACTATGTGGGTTATTTTTAATGCGTTACCCCTTGAAAAATATATATTTTCAAAGTTTTTATCCTTATTTTTTGTGCATTCAGGGTATATTGTGTTACACTTCTGAATCGGTTTACATCCATAAAATACATTGGTCTCATTCATATTATGAAACAGTTTCCAAGTATAATACCTTACTAGCATTATACCAAGGACAATATTATTATTTAACTTTGTGGCAATATTATATTTTTTTTATTGGATTTACAGCAAATCATTTGGCGTTATTTTATATGAGAAATAAACACGTTAATCCATATATGAAACTACAAATAATATGGCGATTTACAATACCATTATTAATATTTTATACAATTTATAGCGATAATACTCAATTATTAATAGCATACAACAATTAATACACCTTTTAGAAACGGAGAAAATATATAATTGGTTTATCCCTTATTAGGTTTCCATCTTAAAAAAGTAGGAGTAATAGCTAAAATACCTATAAATACTATGATATCGACAATTAAAATTAATCTTTTATTATCATCACAAAGATTGGAATATAAAATATTTTGCTTAGTATTTCTGGGTTTTGCCCAATCATAATAGGTTTTCAAGAACGTAGGTCCAAATTGCCCTTTGCGACAATCATAGAAAAAATCATAGTATGCAATCAATAAATAGGTAACATATAGAATTAACAATAATACATATTTATTTTTCGGAGGAGCATACCAATAAAAAAGCGCCAAAGCTATGGAAATTATAATACATTTAATATTTCCAGTAATAGGTCCATCATAGCATTTTTCTTTATTTTTTATTGCCTTTAATTCCTCGTCGCTCATATTATCTACCTTTGATTTTGTCAAATCAAACATTTTATATACTGTAAATATATTAAATAAACGATACTGGTATATATATATATATATGAGATTATTTATTATAAGTTTAATCCTTGTCACAAGTGATGCATGGGACAATTCTTTCTTATTACCCAACATACCAATAGATCGATGGACGCATGTGAGAAATAATGTATTGAAAGAAGAGGGGGAAAATAAATCATTTCTTGACATTGGGTGTGGATTAGGTTTCTCTACATCTAAAACACCAGGAAGCCTTGGTATTGATGCCAGTCGCGATAATATAGAAAAGGCTATGATTATGTTTCCTGAAAAAGATTTTCGATTAGGAGTAGTATCTTCGTGGAAAGATAAAATATCATATGATGTGTCAACGTGTATGTTTTATTTACACGAAATACCATCATATAGGCGTAAAAAGGTTATAGAAGCGGCTATTTACAACGCAAAAGAGCGGGTAATAATAGTGGACGTATGTCCTGATTTAGTACCAGAGCGTGAAATAGCAATAAAAAAACCTTATTTAAATGATTATTTATTAAATTGTCGATACGAATTACGTTATTTTAAAGAAAGTGTGTTAGTAGAAAATCATATACATAAATGGGTGTTAGAACTGAATACAGAAGATGAACAAAAAAAAATATATGATGAAAATATCAAACAAATACTTAGATTTTATAGACCAATTTAATTATATTTTATTGAATTTACAGTTAAATTACAGTTAAATTACAGTGAATTTACAGTTAAATTACAGTTAAATTACAGTTAAATTACAGTTAAATTACAGTTAAATTACAGTTAATTTAATATTTAACGAATCTTTGGGTCGTTTTGGGGCGTGCTTGATAGTTGAAACGATGCCGGTGTACTTTATTAACATTATTAACATTATTAACTTTAATAATCTTAATATTTGATTTATTAAAATTATTTGGCTTTTTATGATTACTTGGTTTGTTATCGTTATTAATATTGTAAGGAATATTCATAACTTTGGATAGAGTCGCGATGTTGTTATTGTAGTTCATGATTAATAATGATATAATAATTGTATTGGCTTATTTCAATTTTTTTTTAAATTACTTGTATAAATGTAAAATAGTTTCAATTATTGGACTTCGTTGGATGTCACTTTCATCAAATTCTATTACTGATATTTGTTTCTCATTTAATTCATTAATGTCCGGATATTTACTTTTAATTTTGGTTAATAAATCTAATAATCCATTTTGATCATTATCACATTGGTTTACATCTCCCGTAATAATTAACTTACTATTTTCACCCAATCGTGTTAAAAGCATCAACATTTGTTTAATACTTGTATTTTGTAGTTCGTCTCCAATTATAAATGTGTTTTTAAACGTTCGTCCACGCATAAAAGCTAATGGCACTATTTCTATGCGTTTTTCGAGAATAAATTTATTAATAGTTTGATGTGTATAAAATTCACGCAATACGTCAAAAATAGGTATGATCCACGGATCCATCTTTTGATTAATATTGCCAGGTAAATAACCCAGTTCTTCATCAACACTAATTAATGGTCTGGTTAATACTATTTTCATATCATTTTCTTGTAATAATTTGGCTGCATATTGTGTGGGAAAAAGTGTTTTACCTGTCCCTGCTGGTCCACTAGCAACAACAATCGTTGTATTCTCGTCTTTAATATTATCATAGTATAATTCTTGTGTTTGTGATTTTGGGATGAATATATTTTTAAATGTATTGGATTTTTGTGTTTTTGTATAAAAATCTTCAATGTCTTCGTATTCATCTTCGTAATTATTATTTTTTCTAGCATAATTGGAGTGTTCATACTTATGAACAAGAGGTTTGAATGAATTACATTTACCACAAATAAAAAATAATATATATATAGTTTTCATTTAT
>Ga0209095_1000958_pt1 | contig 16234 bp, 9 predicted proteins | sample COGITO_mtgs_1104_3_FD_184795 | JGI IMG/M metagenome (GOLD analysis project Ga0209095, IMG submission 184795) | Pelagic marine microbial communities from North Sea - COGITO_mtgs_110404 (SPAdes) (version 2) | ecosystem: Environmental > Aquatic > Marine > Epipelagic ... | reverse complement strand
TTTAAAAATAACCGCAGTTCCATTGCCCTGATGTACATCCAAATCTAAGACGAGAATTTTTTTTGCTTGTCCGCTGTCCAAAAGATGCTGCGCTGCGATTGCCTGATCGTTTAGCAAACAAAAAGCTTCCCCATGATCTGGAAAAGCGTGATGGGTTCCACCTGCAATATTCATAGCAATACCCTCCGACAAGGCTTTTTCTGCTCCTTCAATTGTCCCTCCAGCAATTAAAAACTCACGTTGTACCAAGGCTTCACTCAGAGGAAAACCAATACTGCGCACCTCACTTTTTGTGAGTTTTAAACGGCATAGCCGATCGACATAGTCCTTCTCATGCACGCGAAGTACTTGTTCTAAACTAGCCTTCTTCGGAGTAAAAAAATCATCTGGCTCACAGGTTCCTTCCAATAGAAGTTGTTGGGGGAGCAGTTCGTATTTTTCCATTGGAAACCTATGGTTTTCTGCCAGTGGAAGGCGATACGAACGATCAAAAGCGATGGGTATTCGGAGCGTCAAAACCTAAAGGATCTCAGCTCCATTCTGAACGGTGTCGTCCTCTGGATTTACAAATACAAATTGACCCTGTTCGTTTTCTCCTAAAAGAATCATGCCCTTACTTTCAATCCCTTTAAGGGTTCTCGGAGCTAGATTGCTCAAAAGGGTTACTTTCTTCCCGATCAGCTCGGCTTCGTCAAAATCTTGTGCAATTCCCGAAATCACAGTTCGAATTTCACTTCCTAGTTGCACTTTGAGTTCCATCAATTTCTTGGTCTTGGGAACCTTTTTAGCTTCAAGGATTTCAGCCACTTGGAGCTTTAGGGAATCAAAATCTTCGAAAGAAGTTTGTGGTTTTAGTGGAGCAATAGTTTGTGTTTCCGTTTGGTTTTGTTCTGCACTTGCTGCTAGTTTTACTCGTTGTTGCTCCATTTGAACATCCTCTATTTTTTGAAATAAAAGCTGTGCTTTTTCGATCCGATGATCGGTGGGAATCAATTCCTTTTTTTCACCCACATCCTCCCATTTTAACTGGAGACTGTCCAAGTGGAGGAGGTGTGCTAATTTTTTCGCTGTAAAAGGTAAGAAAGGTTCGCTGAGTAGGGCCAGACCTGTTGCAATCTGAAGTGCTGTATACATAATGCTAGCGACTCGTTCGGGATCTGTCTTAATCTGTTTCCAGGGTTCAGCCTCTGCAAGGTATTTGTTTCCTAAACGGGCAAGTTGAATCAGGAGCTGACTGGCTTCTCGAAAACGGTATTGGGTGATGGACTGATCTATTTTTTTAGGGAGAAGCTGCATTTCATCCAAGACCGTCTCATCTTCTTTGGATAATACCCCTGCACTAGGGACAACCCCTTCGTAATATTTATGGGTAAGAACCACCACGCGGTTGATAAAGTTTCCATAAATAGCGACTAATTCATTGTTGTTTCGCGCTTGAAATTCTTCCCAGGTGAAGTCATTGTCTTTAGTCTCTGGAGCATTGGCGGTCAAAACGTAGCGAAGTACATCTTGCTGGTCGGGGAATTTTTCTAAATATTCGTGTAACCAGACAGCCCAGTTTTTTGACGTGGAAATTTTTTGTCCTTCCAGATTTAAAAATTCATTTGCAGGAACATTTTCAGGTAAAATATAATCTCCCGTAGCATGAAGCATCACAGGGAAAATGATGCAGTGAAAAACGATATTGTCTTTTCCAATAAAATGAACCAACTGAGTGTCTTTGTCTTTCCAGTACGGTTCCCAGTCTATTCCTTTTTCGGCGGCCCATTCTTTGGTAGAAGAAATATATCCGATGGGCGCATCGAACCAAACATAGAGGACTTTGCCTTCCGCTCCCGAAACAGGAACAGGAATTCCCCAGTCCAGATCTCGAGTCACTGCGCGGGCCTGTAAACCATTGTCAATCCAAGATTTTACCTGCCCATAAACATTCGGCTTCCAGTCGGATTGATGCCCTTTGAGAATCCACTCTTCTAGAAATGTCTCATACTGATCCAAAGGAAGATACCAATGCTTGGTCTTACGCATTTCAGGTTCCGCTCCGCTTATGGTGGATTGTGGATTGATAAGATCTGTAGCGCTTAGACTGCTTCCACAGTTTTCACACTGATCTCCATAGGCTTCAGGATGTTGGCAAATCGGACAGATTCCTGTGACATAACGATCTGCTAAAAATTGATTGGCCTCCGGATCAAAAAGTTGTTCTGTTTCTTTCTCTTCAAAGATTCCTTTTTGGTGTAAATCTGAAAAAATTTCTTGTGCGGTAGTGTGGTGAATCGGTCGGGAAGTTCGAGAATAATTGTCAAATTCTATTCCAAAACTCCTAAAAGAAGTACGGATCAATTGATCGTATTGGTCGATCACCTCTTGCGGTGTCTTCCCTTCTTTTTTTGCTTTTAAAGAAATGGCTACACCGTGTTCATCACTCCCGCAGATAAAAGCAACTTCTTTGCCTTTTCCTCTCAGGTAACGCGCATAAATATCTGCTGGAACATAGACTCCGGCTAAATGGCCAATGTGTATGGGTCCGTTGGTGTAGGGAAGGGCAGCCGTTATCGTATAGCGCTTTGGCATTGGACGATTCAATTTTTTTTCAAAAGTAAGCAAAACCCAGATGTTTTTAAGAAAGGAAGTATCTTTAATCATCCAAATCTAAATCCAAGGCACAGCACAATCTTTTTGGACAAGAATCAGAGCAACGCGCTTTACAGTACCTCATAAAAAAAGGCTATCGTTTGTTAAAACAAAACTATCGTTTTGGTAAAGCAGAGGTAGATCTGCTGATGCAAAAAGATCAACTTTTGATTTGCGTGGAAGTTAAAGCTCGAAGTACCGACTTTTTTGGGTCTCCCGAACAATTTGTCTCCTCTAAAAAAATTAAACTTTTGGTGGGTGCTGTAGATCACTATATCTCATCAAATCAGTTGGATTGGGAAGTGCGTTTTGATATCCTAGCGTTTACCGTAAAGGGAGAACATTGGAAAGTAAAGCATATCAAAAATGCCTTTTACGCATTTGAATAGTGTTTTATTTGTAACATTTTGTTTTAAATAATTACTTTTGTTAAAAATAAAACAAGAGTTTTAGTCCAGATTAGGTAATAGGATTTGTTGTAAAGTTCAAAAACACAAACAAAGCGACATTTTGCGATAGTTTTCGACTGGAGTAGAGTTTCTGTTATATAATTCGGGTTTAATAATAAATCTTATGAAAACAATCGCTTCCACAGTTTCAGAATACGTAAAGACCAAACCTTATTTGGCCTCTGCTCTTTCAGACGGAATTATCAATTTGACTTCTTTAGCTCGGAAAATACATCCCGATATAGAGGCATTGATGAACAAGCCCGTAAATCAAGGCGCTATCATCATGTCTTTGAAAAGAGTCTCTGACGACGCCCGCTATACAGCGACTAAAAAGATCATCAAAGTATTAAAAAATCTGGGTGACATTACGGTGCGCTCCGCTTTGGTAGACTATGGATTTCTGCTGTCCGAAACCTTGTTACTGACACAAGCCAACTTGCTAAAAAAAATAGAATTTAAAAAAGATGTGTTTTACACTTCCTCCCGCGGGGTGGCAGAGAGCAATATCGTGGTCAGTCAAAATATAGTCCCTCTCGTGGATGAACTTTTTCAAAACGAGGTTTGCCAATCTAAAGTGGAAAACCTTTCTTCGATTACGATTAAATTGCCCACAGATAATGTAAAAATCCCAGGAATTTATTACTTCCTCTTTCAGCGTTTGTCTTGGGAAGGAGTCAACATTACGGAAGTCATTTCAACCTCCAATGAATTTACCATTTTGATGGATGAAGACCAAGTTGACATTGCTTTTAAGGTCATCAAAGATTTGAAAAACCTTTAGTGAGGTACGACCAACTGCTTGAGCAGCTGGGTTAACTGTTGTACCTCATGAATATCACGAATGGACAAAAGCAGCTTAGGACCTGCTGGGATATTCTTTTCTTTGAGCACCATACGTGCTGCGTTTTTTTGAATTTGGGTCAACAGGTATTGAAACCGTTCTCCTTGAAAAAAATCACTCTGCTGATCAGAAAGAAAATAGCACAAACAGCTCCCTTTTTTAAGGATCAGTCGTTCCATGCCCAACTTGGTAGCCACCCACTTCAACCGTACACTTTCCATTAATTCTTTTGCTTCACGAGGTAATGAACCAAATCGATCTGTCAATTGCGCTTCAAACTCTTCAAGTTCTTTGGGGGTTTTAAGTTGACTGAGTTCTTGGTACAAAGCCAGACGCTCTTTGACAATATTGATGTAATTATCGGGGAGGTAAATTTCGAGGTCGGTGTCAATTTGTACCTCCCGCACATAGCTTTTAAACTGATCGTTAGACTCGGACTCGTAGAGGTCTTTAAATTCGTTTTCCTTTAATTCTTCAATGGCTTGTTGCAAAATTTTCTGATAGGTTTCAAAACCCATTTCATTGATAAATCCACTTTGCTCTCCTCCCAGCAAATCTCCGGCTCCTCTAATTTCGAGATCTTTCATCGCAATTTGAATTCCAGATCCAATCGCAGAAAACTGTTCTATGGTTTTAATTCGTTTTTGAGCATCACTACTCATCGCGCTGTAGGGAGGTGTGATGAAATAACAGAAGGCTTTTTTGTTACTTCTACCCACACGACCCCGCATCTGGTGAAGATCACTCAATCCAAAATTCTGAGCGTTATGGATAAACATCGTATTGGCGTTGGGAACATCCAATCCGTTTTCGATAATAGTGGTAGCGATAAGAATATCAAATTCCCCATTCATAAACCGAAGAAGCGTTTGCTCCAGTTTTTTTCCCTCCATTTGACCGTGGCCTATAGCAATTCGGGCATCGGGAACGAGGCGTTGGATCATTCCAGCGATTTCCTGGATGTTTTCCACTCTGTTGTGAATAAAAAACACTTGCCCCCCCCGTTGTAATTCGTAAAGAATACCATCTCGAATCTGTACTTCACTAAAACGGACGACCTCACTTTCTATGGGATAGCGATTGGGAGGGGGCGTAGCGATTATAGACAAGTCCCGAGCTGCCATCAGACTGAACTGTAAAGTTCTAGGAATGGGGGTGGCGGTGAGTGTCAACACATCAATATTTGCTTTTAAGGATCGGATCCGTTCTTTGACCGAAACACCAAACTTTTGCTCTTCATCTACAATCAAGAGGCCCAAATCATGAAAAACTACATTCTTATTTACCAGTTGATGGGTGCCGATGAGGATGTCGATTTTTCCAGCTGCAAGATCTTTTAGAATTTGGGTTTTGTCTTTGGACGACCGAAACCGGTTCAGGTAATCTACCCGCACTGGCAATTCTTTCAGGCGTTGGGAAAATGTTTTGAAATGCTGAAAAGCCAAAATGGTGGTGGGTACCAAAACAACGACTTGCTTGCTGTTGTCTACCGCTTTAAATGCGGCGCGTATAGCCACCTCCGTTTTTCCGAAACCTACATCGCCACAGATCAACCGATCCATAGGTTGGGTAGACTCCATATCGGCTTTGATGGCTTGGGTTGCTTTTTCCTGATCTGGCGTGTCTTCAAATAAAAATGAAGCTTCGAGTTCCCATTGCAGGTAACTATCCGGATCAAAGGCAAAGCCTATTTTCTGTCGGCGTTTGGCATAGAGTTCAATTAAATCAAAGGCGATTTCTTTAACCTTTTTCTTGGTCTTTTGTTTCAGGGCTTTCCAAGCTTTAGACCCCAGTTTGTAAATCTTCGGGACAGAACCTTCTTTTCCCGCATAGCGACTAATTTTATGCAGGGAGTGGATGCTCAAGTAGAGAATATCTCGTTCTCCATAAATCAATTTGATAGTTTCCTGCCACTTTCCTTCCACTTCAATGCGTTGCAAGCCTCCAAAGGTTCCAATTCCGTGGTCAATATGGGTTACATAGTCGCCCACTTCCATTTGGGTCAACTCTTTAAGACTTAATGCTTCTTTTTTTCTACGATCCGATTTCAGCTGGTATTTGTGGTAGCGTTCAAAAATTTGATGATCTGAAAAACAAGCCCACTGCGCTTCTAAATCCTCAAAACCTTCGTAAATGGGAAGTACCTCTGTTTGGTAATGCACCTTTTCTTCCATTTCTTCAAAAATATCATGGAAGCGTTTGGCTTGTTGTTCATTACTGCAAAAGAGCGTGTTTTGATAGCCGCTTTGCATATTTTTATTGAGATGAGCGACCAGCAAATCAAACTTTTTGTTGAAAGGGGGTTGAGGGCTTTGCTTGATAAAAAGCTGGTCTTGAATTTTCAATTGTTCCGTTTTTTCAAGTACTAAAACGGATTTGTTTTGGCAATCTGCAATCCATTCTTGGGGGTTTACAAATAAAGTCTCAGGTGGGTATTGAGTAGTGGTGTCTAGACTGCGAAAGGTGGTTTCTGCCTTTTCGTAAAGTTGTTCCAAACGAGTAGTCGTTTTATCAAAATCTGCAAAGACAAAACAGCTTTCCTCAGAAAAAAATGAAAGTAATGTTTTGCGTTTGTCCGTAAAGTCGTGGTCCGAAGTGTTGGGGAGTAATTCAATTTCATCAAAAGCGGTAATCGATCGTTGTGTAACCACATCAAAACTGGACAAGCGTTCTACGGTTTCGTCAAAAAACTCGATCCGGTAAGGATGCTGATAGGCAAAAGAAAAAACATCGATAATGCCACCACGTACCGCAAATTCTCCAGGTGCTGAGACAAAGTCCACCCGTTCAAAGCCCATTTCAAAAAGACGTTCGTTGATGTGTCCTAAAGCAACTTCCGTATCTTTTTTTAAATTCAAAGCAATCCGTTTTAAGGTATGCTGAGAAATGATTTTTTCAAATACTGCCTGAGGATAGGTCACTACAATGCTTGGCTTTTTGGAAGTGCTGAGTTTCTTCAGGACTTCAGAACGAAGTAAAATATTAGCATTGTCAGTCGTTTCCGGAGCATAGGGCTGTCGGTAACTGGCTGGAAAATAAAGTACGTTACTTGGACTCAGCAAGCGTTCTAGATCATTTAGAAAATAAGCCGCTTGCTCGGGATTTTCGTGAACCAGTAAGACGGATTGATTTTGTTTTTGAAATGCAGCTGCAAGACGAAAAGACAAGCCTGAACCGACCAAACCTTTGATTTGGACGCATTGCTTTTCAGAAAAAGAGGCTTGGAGTTTCTTCTGGGAAGCAAGTGGATCAAAAACGTTTAGTAACGGATTGATTTTTTTTTGATAAAGATAATTCCTTAGATTTTATTTTCTCGGATTTCCGTCACTTCTTTTCCGGTATTCACATAAACTTGATCTCCTTCTTTGGGAGTCAAAATATGTAAACCCGTAAAAGCGCCAAAGGCCGGGAGGATCATTTGCTGTGGAGACTGAAAAAAGCAGGGCATTTTCATTTGTTGCAAACCACTCCCTTTGAGTTTGACCCCAGGGTGGACATGCCCACAAAAGACAAAGTGCGTTTCTTTTTTAGTAGGGAAATGCGAAAAGTAGAAGCCCTCTTCCATAAGCTGATCGACCACTTGAAGTCCGATCTCCTCAAACTGGGCAGCGGGGATCACATCGTGATTGCCTTCGACTAAAACCATTGACGCTTTTTGTTGTTTGACCCAGGCGGTAAATAAGAGCCATTCGTTGTTTTGGAAGCTGTGAAAAAGATCTCCTAAAAACAAAAAACGCGCTATGGGAAATTCTGCTAAAAGTGCAGTGATTTTTTGGTAAAAAGCACCTTCTGCTTTTCGGGGAACAGCAATCCCATTTTTGCGAAAGTGAGCGACTTTTCCCAAATGAACATCGGCTAACAAAAGGGTCTTTTGTTCTTCCCAAAAGACGGCCCCACTGGGGTGTAACACAAAATGATTTTCTTTGATTTTGATCCGCTTCATTCTCCTGCTTTTTCCAATTGAAGGTACATTTTCTTGATGCGATCTTCTACACTTTCAGAAGAGAGTTTAGAACGGATTCGGTCTGTGATTAATGGGAACGAAAAGGGGGTGGGCTGGCTGCAGTCTCGCCATATGATTTCTTGGCCAGCGATGTTTTCAAACACTTGGGTCATGCGCCCGTTTTCCATGCCGTGGTCAAAGGTTTCCTCAAGGGCTTGTTGGTACAATAAGTTATCGGGTTCATAATCTTTAAAAACATCATAGAACAATTGCGAGCCACTTTGTAGGTGTTTGGCCTTAATCGGTTTATTTGGGAAACCTTGAAAGACCAAACCCGAGATCACAGCAATATCCCGAAAGCGGCGTCTGGCCATTTCTGATACGTTGATGCTTTTTTCTAAATCCTCGTGTAAATGGTCCAGGGTCAAAAGATTATTGTCTAAAAAATCGTCCTTAGCAAAAGGCTGGTCGGACAATAATTCAAAGCCATAATCATTAAAAGACATGCTAAAGGTGATGGGCGATAAGAGACTTACGCGATAAGCCATCAAACTGGCCATGGCCTCGTGAATGGCGTAGCCTTCGAAAGGATAAAAGACAGTGTGGTAGCCCTCTCTGGTTTGAAAGCGTTCAATTAAAAATTGATTGGGCTGCGGGATAATTGACTCCCGCTGTTGTTGATAAAATACAGGTGCGAGGGCTTTAAATTCTGGAGTTTCGAGATTGCGTTCTTCACACAAAGCTTGTTTCAATAAATCACTCAAGTGAGCACTAAAACTCATGCGTCCCCCCATCCAGGCAGGGATACGACTTTTTTTGGATTTTGACTTTCGTACAATGACCTCCATATTGTGCATGCGAATCAATTCCAGATTACGTCCAGAAAAGGTAAAGACATCCCCCGGTTTTAATTTGGCGACAAACCATTCTTCGACGGTGCCAAGATAGCCTCCTTTTTGGTATCGTATTTTTAGATTGGCATCGCTCACGATGGTTCCCATCGAAAGGCGGTGGCGCATAGCAATGCCTTTGTTGAGGACCTTAAGCGTGCCATCTTCTAACACATTGACCTTTTTGTATTCGTCATAGTGTTCCAGGCTTTGACTTCCTTTAACTAAGAAGTTGAGCAGCCACTGCCAGCGTTCTTCGTCTAGGGTTTGAAAGCAAAAGGTGTTTTGAAGGATGGGGAAAAGTTCCTTTGGCTGAAAGCCTTTTCCTACGGCAAGGGTCATTAAAAATTGTAGTAGAACGTCATAAGAATTGAGAAAGGGGATGCGGTCTTCGATTTGCTGTTGTTCGATTCCTCTTTGCAGCGCAACCGATTCGATCAACTCCATCGCATGGGTGGGAAGGAAGTGAATGGTACTGCCAGCTTTGGGACGGTGGCCACTGCGTCCCGCCCGCTGAATAAAGCGCCCTACTCCTTTTGGGCTACCTATTTGTACACAGTTTTCTACTGGAGAAAAATCCACTCCTAAATCTAGACTGGAGGTGCAGACTACCACCTTGAGTTGTTCCTGTCTCAGCGCATCTTCTACCCACAAGCGAATTTTCTTATCAATGCTCCCATGGTGCATGGCGATGCTCCCGGCTAGATTAGAATCGGCTTCTAAAAGGCGATGAAACCAAATTTCACATTGTGCCCGAGTGTTGGTAAAAATCAGGGTGGTCTTATTTTTTTGCACCAATTTTAAAACCTGCGGCAAAAGGTGGATCCCTAAATGCCCTCGCCATGGGAAGCTCTCCATGTTTTTTGGCAATATGGACTTGACCTTGATTTTCTTTTTGATTTGGGCATTGACTGTCACATAATTCTCGATGGGGCCCAACAAGATTTCTCGAGCTAAATCTTTATCCCCCAGTGTAGCCGAAATCCCCCAAACTTTTAGCTCTGGAAAGAAAGAGCGTAAATAAGCAATGGTTAATTCCACTTGAACCCCGCGTTTTGTTCCTAAGAGTTCGTGCCATTCGTCCACCACAATTACCTTGAGATGTTGAAAGCTTTTGGGGTGGTCTTTGGTGCTCAATAAAACATGTAAACTTTCTGGGGTAGTGACAAGGCCAAAAGAGGGTTTGCGTTTCTGTTTGGCGCGTTCACTTTGAGAAGTATCTCCAGTTCGCATCGCGATGTTGAGGTCTGGATGCAGCTCGCTAGTCATGCGCTGGGTGGCCTGTTGAATCTCCACCGCCAAAGCGCGTAAAGGCGTAATCCAAAGAGCTTGAATCCCCACAGGATGCTTTTTTATTTTAAGGGCTTCTTGCAGGATCCCGCCCCAAAGGGCAAAGGTTTTTCCGCTACCCGTGGGAGCGTGAAGCATGCCATTTTTCCCTTCTCCATAGGCCTTCCAGCAGTCTTTTTGAAAGGCTTGAGGGGTCCAACCCTGTGCTTTAAACCATTGCCGTACTGTTGTCATGGGAGCAATTGTTTGAGGTCCTCAAGACTGTTGGCCTCTGTAATTTTTTTGTCGTGTCGCCAGCGTAAAATACGGGGGAATCGCACGGCAACTCCGCTTTTATGTCGGGGAGAAGCCGCAATGCCTTCAAAGGCAATTTCAAAAACCAACTCGGGTTTGACTTGTCTCACTGGGCCAAAGCGATCTAAGGTATTTTGCTTGACAAAATGGTCCACCTTTTTGATTTCGGCATCGGTTAAACCCGAATAGGCTTTGGCAAAGGTGACTAGAGTATCCTCTTGCCAAAGGCCAAAAGTATAATCGGTATAAAGATTGGTGCGTCGCCCATGGCCACGCATGGCATAGGTTAAAACCGCATCGATGGTCTTGGGGTCTGATTTCCATTTCCACCAAGTCCCTTTTTTCCGCCCCACGGCATAGGGAGAATCCCTGTGCTTGAGCATTAAGCCTTCACTGCGTTTTTCTGCTGCTTTTTCACGTTCAATCGCAACTTCTTCCCAGCTGGAAAATTGCAAAACTTCTGATAATAATAGGGGGACATTTGCTCCTTTAACTTGATTGTATAGCTTCGTCAAAAGGTCTTGCCGTTCTGCCAAAGGAAGTGCGCGCATGTCTTTTCCTTCCCATTCTAAAAGATCATACAGCATGATCACAATGGGAATATCTTTTTGAAGTTTTTGAGAAACGGTCTTTCGCCCGATGCGTTTTTGCAAGGCGTTAAAATCGCCAATTTGTTCGTCTTTATACGGCAGTAGTTCTCCGTCCATTACTGTCCCGTTAGGGAGATGATCAGCGAGACAAGCCAGTTCTGGAAACTTATCGGTGATTAATTCTTCCCCCCGACTCCATAAAAAATGTTTGCCCTCTCGAACGATTAATTGAGCACGTATTCCGTCCCATTTGTGTTCGACATGCCAGTTTTCGACCGCTTCTTTTTCTTTAAAATCGTCTTCTAAGGCATAGGCCAAAAAGAAGGGGTAGGGCTGGGAGATTTGATCTTCTGGATTGGGATTTAAGATGAGTTCGTCAAAGGTGGTGGTCTGTGGGGACCATTGTCCCATCAAGCGGTGGGCTAAGATGTTTTCGTCTATGTCTACTGCTTTTGATAAAGCACGGGTCATTAATTTTTGACTCACTCCGATGCGAAAACCCCCAGTGAGGATTTTATTAAAGACAAAGCGTTCAAAGTTGTCTAGGCTCTGCCAGCGGTTAAGGATATAGGCTTTTTTTTCTTCCTCCTCTTTGGGTTTTAAGGCGATGATTTCTTCGATGCATTGGGAGAGGGAAGGGGGTGTTCCTTTGGCTTCCTGTTGGACTAAAAGGGCGATGGTTTCGGCCAGGTCTCCCACGATATGATAGGATTCTTCAAAAAGCCATTCGGGCAATTGTGCGAGTTCTGCTGCCCAGGCCCGCATCAAAGTAGTGGTGACTGGGCGCGAGGGTCTGCGATGGGATAAAAGGGCGACGGCCCACAGGGCATCCTCTTTTGGCGCAGCCTTAAAATACTGGGTCAAGGCAGCGACTTTTTTAGTGGTTTTGTTGGTGCTGTCAAGCTCCTCGATCAAAGCGGCAAAACGTCTCATTCGGTAGCGGCAGTTTCAAGGGTTTCGGCTTCGTATTGGGTTTTTTCGGTGCGGGCATTCCAGCCTTGTTCCCGCAGGTATTGCGCAAAGAGATCAGTATAACCGTGGGTAGTGATCACGTTTTCACAGCCGGTGGCTTTAATGGCTGACAGGAGTCCTTTCCAGTCGGCGTGGTCGGACAAGACAAAGGCGCGATCGACGGCACGTCTTCTTCTCGCACCGCGAAAGGCCATCCAGCCCGAGGCATAGCCCGTTGAAAGTTGCCCTAGTTTCTTGACCCAGGCACTGCCTAAAACTGCAGGAGGCGCCAAGACTAAATTGCCTTCCACCTCTTTTTTAGTAGTCTCGCGTGTGATCAATTCCGTCTCTGGAAAATCGATGAATTGACGCAATACTTGGGTCATCTGCTCTGTCGCGCCATGGGTGTATATTTTCCCGATGCTGGTGTCGAGGTGTTTTAACAGCCGCTGTATTTTGCCTAAAGAATACCCCATCAATAAACTGGTGGTTTTCTCGGCTTGATTCTGCGCCCACCACTGGTTAATGCTGTCGTGGACTTTTATAGGTTCTTCCCATTGAAAGACGGGTAAACCAAAGGTACATTCAGTAATAAAAGTATTGCATTTCACGGGTTCGAAAGGAGTGGAAATCCCATCGATTTGGGTTTTATAATCCCCGGTAAAGACCCAGATTTCACCTTTGTATTCCACTCGGATTTGTGCAGAACCGGACACATGTCCAGCCGGATGAAAAGAGAATAGAACCCCATTAATGCTAAAGGTTTCGCCGTATTTTTTCCCCGTTACCGAAATCTTCCCTAAACGATGCTGTATAATAGGCACATTGATTTCGTGGGTGATATAGTGTTTACTACCCCAGCGTGCATGATCAGAATGGCCATGCGAAATAATCGCCTTATCCACGCCCCGCCAAGGATCGAGATAGACGCCAGCTTGTTTACAGTAAATCCCTTTTGAGGTGAATTCCAGTAATGGCATGCCTAATTTTTCTTTTTCAAGGGGAAGGTACGAATATTGGCTTAGAAGAATAAACCCTTTTGTTTATTCCTGTCCCGTTGCCATTTTGCGGGGTTCATTTTGATGTATCGCCTGATGTTATGGAATGATTTTTCATTTTTAATAATGACATCATAAAAACGGGGTTGCCAGGCGAATTGGGGGTTGATTTTTCGGGCGTGGATGGTGGTTTGCCGTTTAAAAAAACGGATCGCGGTTGAAATAGAATTTTTGTTCGGGGAAATTTCCGACATTTTTTTATGCACACCATTGTAAATACGTTTTGGCAAAACGTCTCTACGGTCAATACCGTGATCAACAATTAAAATTCCATGAAAATGATTTGGCATTACCACGAATTCGTCCAAAAAAATATGCGGACGGATTTCGGCAATACGTTTCCATTCACGAACAACAATTTGCCCAATTTCATTCAATTCCATTTTTGCATCGGAAATTTCACCAAAAAAATGTTGGCGGTCTTTGGCACATATGGTGACAAAATAGGAACCATTATTGGAATAATCCCACCATTTTGCCCGCACGGTATCTACGCGATATTTGTTTTTGAATTTTGGGTCACGGTATAATCGATTTGGGTAAAACAAGGTATGTTTTTTATTTAAAATCTAAAAAGGGCTATCGTTAATAACTGCCAATAACTCCTTTCTTCTGCCCTCAAATTATTTGTTAATTTCGTTTTGATGTATTTAATCTTTGACACCGAAACCACGGGATTGCCTAAGCGCTGGAACGCGCCTTTAACCGATAGTGAAAATTGGCCGCGCTGTATTCAAATTGCTTGGCAAATTCACGATGCAAAAGGCGAGGTGATCGCCCATGAAGATTATTTGATTCAACCCGACGGTTTCACTATTCCCTTTGATTCTGAACACGTACACGGAATTTCAACTGCCTTAGCAGAGGATCAAGGAATTCCGTTAGAAGAGGTGTTGGAGAAATTTCACGCAGCGCTTGACCAAGTGGAGTATGTGGTGGGGCACAATGTGTCATTTGACCGCAATATCATGGGGGCAGAATACCTGCGTGCCGGTCTGGCCGATGTACTAGAAGGAAAAGCCGTGGTCGATACCTGTACCGAAGAAACAGCGACTTTATGTCAACTCCCCGGCGGTCGTGGGGGCAAGTTTAAACTCCCTACGCTAAGTGAACTCTACCACTTTCTTTTTCAAGAAAGCTTTGAAGAAGCGCACAATGCCACAGCAGATGTTGAGGCCACTTCTCGCGCTTTCCTGGAATTATTGCGTCAAGATCAATTGCACCCAGATGCGTTTGATAACCAACAAGCACAGACGGTTGATCTAAGGGAACGCAGCCGCCCCTTTGGGTTAATTGGTTTAACCCATCAAAACCTTAAGCAAGCTTCTGCAGCGCTTAAGAAAGAGGCTTCGCCAAAGGGACCTGCGCCAGCTGCCGGAGTTAGCGGTGCACTCGCCGATGCACCTTTTGTGCATTTACACAATCACTCTCAGTTTTCTGTCCTGCAAGCGACCTCGCGCATCAATCAATTAGTCGATGCTGCTGCAGACGATAATATGCAAGCCATTGCCATAACCGATCACGGAAACTTAATGGGCACTTTTCATTTTATCAAAGCGATTAATGGGCATAATGCCAAAGTGGAGGATGACCAAAAAATCAAACCGATTATAGGCTGTGAATTTTATGTGTGCGAAGATCATAAAGACAAAACCCGTAGAGATGATGGTTATCAAGTCGTCTTTTTAGCAAAAAATAAAGTGGGCTATCACAACCTAGCAAAATTGACTTCAGCGGCCTATGTCGATGGCTTTTATTATGTCCCGCGCATTGACCGCAAGCTCGTTGAACAATACAAAGAACACTTGATGGTGTTGAGTGGAAACACCTATGGAGAAGTACCGGCGAAGATTTTAAATGTCGGTGATAGACAAGCCGAAGAGGCTTTGCAGTGGTGGCATGGGCAATTTGGCGAAGACTTTTATATCGAATTGATGCGCCACGGGGAAGAAGGAGAAGACCGCGCTAACGAGGTGTTGATCGAATTTTCCCGCAAGTATAACATTCCGCTTATTGCGACGAATAACACCTATTATACCAAGAAGGAAGAGGCGAATGCTCACGATATTTTACTCTGCGTAAAAGAAGGGGAGAAGCAAGCAACACCCATTGGTCGAGGGCGAGGCTTCCGTTATGGTTTCCCCAACCAAGAATATTATTTTAAGGACAGCCAGGAGATGAAAAAGCTGTTTCAAGATGTGCCAGAAGCCATCTTGAACATACAAGCTTTGGTCGATAAAATCGAAGCTTTTGAACTTGCGCGAGACGTCTTACTGCCCAAGTTTGATATCCCCCTAGACTATCAAGTAGCAGATGACCCCGAGGGAAAAAAAGGAGAAAACAATTACTTACGTTATTTGACCTATGAAGGCGCCAAACTGCGTTATAGCGAATTAACAGATGAGATCACCGAGCGGATTGACTTTGAGTTAGACGTTATTGCCAATACGGGTTATCCGGGGTACTTTTTGATTGTACAAGACTTTATCGCAGCGGCCCGCGACATGGATGTTTCGGTAGGGCCGGGGCGGGGATCTGCCGCGGGATCTGTGGTGGCCTATTGTTTAAAGATTACCAACATTGATCCTATTGAATACGACTTGCTTTTTGAGCGTTTCTTAAATCCAGACCGGGTGAGTATGCCCGATATCGATATTGACTTTGACGATGAAGGTCGCGGTCGGGTGATGGATTATGTGATTGAAAAATACGGTTCTAATCAGGTAGCACAAATTATCACCTATGGGACCATGGCGGCAAAGTCTTCCATTCGAGATACAGCAAGGGTGCTCGATTTACCTTTGGGCGAAGCCGATCGCATTGCTAAATTATTACCCAATATGAAGCTGGGGAAAATCTTTGGCTTAAACGATCAAGAATTGAAAAAGAACCTGCGCGCCGATGAGCTTCTAAAGGTCAACGAAATCAAAAACTTGGCTGATGAAGATTCTATCTCTGGGCAAACCATTCAGCAAGCGAAAGTATTAGAAGGATCATTGCGCAATACGGGGATTCACGCCTGCGGGGTGATTATTACTCCAGATGATATTACGCAATTTGTTCCTGTGGCTACCGCCAAAGATTCTGATTTATATGTCACCCAATTTGACAACTCGGTTGTAGAAGATGCCGGTTTGCTCAAGATGGATTTCTTGGGATTAAAAACCCTGACTTTGATCAAAGACACGGTCAAGCTAGTCAAATACAAACACAATATTAATTTAGATCCGGACAGTTTCCCCTTAGATGATGTCAAGACTTATGAGCTTTTTCAACGCGGAGAAACAGTAG
>Ga0209095_1000948_pt1 | contig 16340 bp, 18 predicted proteins | sample COGITO_mtgs_1104_3_FD_184795 | JGI IMG/M metagenome (GOLD analysis project Ga0209095, IMG submission 184795) | Pelagic marine microbial communities from North Sea - COGITO_mtgs_110404 (SPAdes) (version 2) | ecosystem: Environmental > Aquatic > Marine > Epipelagic ... | reverse complement strand
CGCACAATGGCTTGGACCGGAACGCTACTGCTAGGTGCCAGACGCGTTGCGCCACCACAGACGCAAAGACAACAGTCGCCTTTTTTACCGCATGGTGCTCAATGCGCGAAATACATCTGCAATCCGGGTGTATTCTCAGCGCGCGATATCTTGCCCAGGATCAATCTGAACCAGAATTTCGGTAAAGATTTGTGTTGGCCGTATTGATGCTGGGTGCGGCGCATAATTGTGGTCTGCTGTATGCGCCGGGGTCTCAAATAAGCCAGTAAAGTGCAAATCAGCGGCGCTGCAAATTCCGTCGGATACAGGCGATCTAGCCCACGAAAACGCATGAGGGATGCCCGGCAGGCCAGTCTTTTGGTCCTGTAAAATGACAAACTTGCTTTCTTGCCGAACCGTAACCTTGCCAAAGGTCTGTGTCTGCGTGTCCCCGGCAATCAGACCGATGCCCTGCACGATAGCGGGCTCGGCCAGCCGTGTAAGCGGTGACAATAGCTTGGTCGGCGCGCGGTCCTTGGCATACCAGCGCCACTTTCCAGCTCCGCTCAGGTGGGGATCAGGGCCATCAAGCGTCACAATAAGGTCGAGCCTGTCTGCAATGCCTGCAATGCCTTTTGTCAGGCGCAAGGGCACCGGAGCATCGGGCGCGAGGTCGGGAATGTCCATGATCGGGGCATGGGTCAACGTGACACAGGCAGAGGCGAAACCGTTGCGGTTCAACATCTGCCGCAGGCTTTCTTGCAACGGGAAATATCCGTCGATGATATCTTCAAAGCGGGTCGCCGCGACGGGAATGGCCTGTGTTTTCACATCACCTTGGGTCATGTTAAAACAGATTGAAATATTCAGCTTGCTCCCATTCGGAGACGGTCATCAGATATCGCTGCCATTCGGCGCGTTTGAGATGGACAAGATAGTCGACGAATTCATCACCCAAGGCTGTCCTGAAAAGAGAACTGTCTTCAAACGCGTCTATGGCCGCACTTAGATTGTCGGGCAGTTGGGTTGCACCCTTGGCATAGGGGGTTCGTGTGGGGGGCGGGGCTGCTGCACCGGATGTGATACCAGATAATCCGCCAAGAATTTGCGCGGCAAAGGCATAATATGGGTTTGCCGTGGTATCTGCGACGCGATTTTCGATACGGCTGGCAGTGTCATCGGGGTAAAGCAGTGCACGGATCATTGCACCGCGATTGTCTGCGCCCCAAGTGATCCTGTTGGGAGCAAGCTGAAATTCAGAAAAGCGCTTGTACCCGTTCACCGTTGGCGTGGTCAGCAGACAAGACGCCGGCGCGTGTTCCAAAAGGCCAGCAATCCAACCCGAGGCATGCGACGTCAGTTTGTTGTCCTTGGACATGAACAGATTCACGCCGGTTTTGATATCCATCAGGGATTGATGGATATGCCATCCGTTGGCGACTGCATTTGCGAGTTTCGGTTTTGCCATAAAGGTGGCATGCAACCCGCGCTGCGCGCAGACCTCTTTCACCATTGTGCGAAACAGGACAAAGCGATCAGCCTGGATCATCGGGCTGGACGGATCAAAGGTGAATTCGAACTGGCTCGGCCCCATTTCGACCTCCATCGAGCGTGGGGCCAGCCCCAACTCTTCAGCAAAGCGGCGCAAGGTATCAAGGATTTCCTCGGCCTCGCTATACCGGGTGTCGGTCAGATACTGCCAACCTTGGGTTAGGTTTCTGGTCTCAATCGCTTTTGGGGGAATGGTTGCGTGTTCATGGTCCAAAGCCGCGTCAGTTTTTTGAAATATCTGAAATTCGACCTCAAGCCCAAATATGGCCTCAAATCCTGCGTCCCGCATTTGATCTTCGGCAGTTTGCAGAACATTTCTTGACGAAAACCCTATTGCAGCGCCCGCGCGGTCTATCACATCACACATCAAGATTGCGGAGTGGGGCGACCAAGGCAACGGGTGGAAACAGGTCGGATCGGGTACCAGCAATACGTCACTTGCCCCACCAAGCAAGGTGTCCATCCCCGACAGCGTTTCAGTTGCGTCACCACTCCAGACATCAAACACCGTGCGGTGCGAAGTATCCTTTAGCAGCAGCGTTGAAGGCACCCCGATGCCGGACGAGAACGCGCTTTTTAGCATGCGCGTCGCGACGGTTTTGCCGCGCAGTATCCCGTGCTGATCCGCAAAGACCAAGCGCACCGTTTCGATGTTTTTAGCGACGGCTTGTTCTATGATGCCTTGGGCCAAATGGGCTGAATTTTCGTCCCGAGCCCCAAGCTTTGCAAGTGCGCCGGATTTTATTTCATCGGCCAGATTTTTGCTCATACTGTTCCTTTGGACCGCCACATCAAACGGTCGCATCCCAAGGGCATTCAGACCTGCGCGCCATATCAGCCTGCCGACTGGCGTTTCGCCAATCCGCGCTGTTTGCAATTGCATCATTAGACAGCGGCCCCATGATGTCCAATGGCGTGGTACCGTTGCGCATTGGCAATTCATCGGTGCCATTCTCGACCGCCGCGATCGCCGCACGCAACATCCGCCTGTACCGGATAATCGCGGCGTCAGAACGACCTAGATGTTCTTGGGTCCGGTCTTGAATACGGCCCATGCCTTCAACCGCCCATTGATCATGTACATTGATATCAAGGCCCATACCCGTGTAGGTTGTCGTCGCCTGTTCTGCCGGATTGTAATGATAGTCATTTGTCCGGTTTTTCAGCGGGGCATAGTCTGGCAAGCGATGTTCTTTCAGCCGTTGCTCTCTCATCAAATCCTTATTGACCGGATTTTGAAAACTGGTGAACATCGTGTACCAATAGCAGGTATGGTCATCAATCGGCACATGCCATTGCGTGATTGTCATTTCACGCGACATTGGAATGCAGATTGCTTCGGGGAAAATTTGATTGGTGACGCGCACATGGGTCTGGCCATTGTTCAACGTCCGCAACGCGGTGATCTTCAGACCATAGTCGGCTTCTTCAACTTCAATATCCGGCCTTGGGTATTCACGCAGGATTTGCGTCATTGGGATATCCGTATCGGCCGCCTTGTCCCGAAACTGTTTGCCATAGCCTTCTGACGTATCTTCGTCCTCCAAGAAACGATGCAGGAACGAGGCATGGGCTGGGTCTATCCCGATTTCGAGGGCTTGTAGCCAATTGCACTCCCACAACCCCTTGAAGGCAAAGACATGACTTTCCGGCGCGCGAAAGCAGTCAAAGTTCGGGAATTCTGGCGGTGTGCCGGGCCCCATATACGCAAAGAACAAACCATTGCGCTTTTCGACGGGGTATACCGGCCCGTTGGGGTCGACCTTGATATCTTTTGCATCTGGGTAATGGGCTGGGGGCTCTGCTTTTGAGGCTATCCGCGTCGCCAGAACCAAATCGCCCGCGTCATTGCGCATCAACGTCAACCGTTCGCCCAACAGGTTCACGGGCACATGATCCCCGTGTGACAATTCCTCGGCCAACGCCGCTGGTTGCCAATAACGGCGAAGCACGGCCCCTGCAGGGGTATTTTGGCCAACCCGCGTTATGCGGTCATTAAGCTCCTGACTGATCATGTTGCTGTCCCTTCCGTGGGATCACTGGCAGGGGGCTGGCCCTCGCCGATATACGCCATGATAACACCGTCCCGCTCTACGACAGGTATCATAGGCACTTTGATTTGCTGATACATCAATGAACCTTCTGGCTCGGCGGGCTGCTCGACGCATTGCCCGCTTCGATCGAAATGCCAGCCGTGAAACGGGCAGCGTAAACCGTTATCCTCAAGCCGACCGAAACACAGGTCAGCCCCCCGGTGCGGGCAGTTCCGCCCGATCAGGCCCAGTTTGCCTTCATCATCGCGAAACAGCACCAAACGCTGGCCTTGCAACGAGATAGGGATCACCGGTCTGGGAATGTCCAGATCGACAGTTTTGGCGACAACAGCCCACAGGTCCGCGTTTTCAAACTGGTTGATTGCAGATTTGTCTTCAGCTTGGGGCACTCGGGTTGACCTCCAAAAAAGATGTGCGATAATCGCACTTAATATCATATAAAGAACATAAATTTCTTGGTGAGACCTGTCAACATGATCCAGAAAGACAATGCATCGACCTTTTCCAAGGGCCTAAGGGTTCTGTCCTGCTTCGAGACTGGCCGACGTGACCTGACCATGGCCGAAGTCTCGCGGTTGACTGGATTTGACCGCGCAACAGCGCGGCGGTTGTGCCTGACGTTGGAGGACAATGGATACCTTCAAAAAGAGGACCGAGCATTTCGGCTGACGCCAAAGATCCTGGCCATGGCCGGAGGATACTTGACCTCCAATAATTTTGCCCACTCGGTACAGCCAGTCCTCAATCAGTTCGCTGAGGAATTCGAAGGAGAGATCGCACTTGCCATGCGTGACGGAGATCGCGCGATCTATGTCGCGCGGTCTGCCATATCTTCGGCACGGATTTCGATCGGTTTTTCAATCGGCAGCACGTTGCCTTTATTACCGACGGCGGTCGGGCAGATGTTAATTGCACGTGGTCTGGAAAGTGAGGTGAATATGGATCTTGCGCGCCTGAGGCCTGAGAAACTTACCGAAGCCACAGACATGGATCTAGCCTCTATCCGCAACAAGATCGAACAGGCGGCACGCCATGGCTATGCGTTTGTTCGCAACGAATTTGAAATGGGGGCTGCGGGCATTGCCGTGCCGGTTGGAAATATTGGTGCCTTGCCCGCAGTATTGGCGACAACAGCGTCTATCAATCAATTTGACAAAGCGGCAGAATTTGACCGTGCGTTGGATATCTTGCGCCGTGCCGCCATGAACATACGCCTATAAAACTGTGTTGCTTTCCCGCGTTTGCGACTCTCTTCAAGTATCCTCGTTCTTGATAGCTTTTGCATCCCTAGGGGCCTTCGGTCTCGGTGTCGTATGTACTTAAGGTATTGTGACAACGGCGGGAATGTAGGGCTTGACCCCGCTGCGAATTCGGATACCTGACGCGGCATGTCTAAGCTGACCGAAGATCCGCTATTTCCGCCCGGTCGCTCGCATATCGAGGTGCGGTGCTGGTCCTGCGGACATTCGGTCGAGATGCAGCCAGATCGGCTGCCCGCTGGTATATCGCAGCATGATTTCGAGCGCCGCGCAAAGTGTCGATGCGGGGTCAGTTGTCCGCATGTCTCGCAGTTTCCGAAGGTAAGGCGCACCTGGTAGCGGCCTTCACCAAGGGCGGAGACCGGACATTCGCTGCACGTGCAAGGCAACATGTTTTTGGAATAGAAAGCCGACGTTGGCGGGTGTTCTCTCAAATTAACTGCAGAAGACGGAGGCAATTATTCCCACTCGGGTGTGAGTGTCTCCGGGATCTGCAACTGCCCTGCCGCATCGGCAATCCGATCTTGGACTGGCAAAACCGCTGGAAGCGCAAGAGCCGCTAAACGGAGGCTCTTGCGTCAACTTGTGTTCAAATCCTAGTTCTGGATTTGGGTCGCGACGTTGTTGTCGCCAGTCTGGATCAATGACGCATAGTTGTTCGCGCCCATCTGGGTCTGGGTGCCCACGTTGTTGTTGCCGGTCTGCGTTGCACTCGCAATAAGACCAACGCCGATCTGCGACAGGGTCATGTTGTTTGCCAGACCGTCTTGGACAACCTCATAGACGCTCGTGGAGCCCAACTGTGTTGAGGTCAGGATGTTCAGGTTACCGTATTGGCCTTGCGTCGCTTCGTTGCTTGAACCGTTCTGGGTCAGCGTGGCAGAGTTTTCGTCGCCCTCTTGGATCAAGTCAGCAATGTTCAACGACACAAGCTGCGTTTGCACGCTGATGTTGCTGTTGCCGGTCTGTGTCGACCTCGAAATGTTGCTGTCGCCAGTCTGGGCTTGGTTCACGTTGTTCAGGTTGCCCGTTTGCCAGCTATTGGCCCTGTTGCTTGTCCCGGCTTGGGTCATTAACGCGACGTTTGTATCACCTTCCATTCTCTGGACAGCAATGTTGCCGACGTTACCCGCATCGGATTGGTCGATGGTAGCGATGTTGAAATCACCCTCTTGAAGGTTGGTGTATGCATAGTCGCCCGTACCGGCCTGCGTAATCGTGAATGTGTTAAAAGAAGAAACACCTGTGTACCCATAGCCAATCCAGTGCTGGGCGTTGTTGGAGCTTCCGCTTAGATTAATGGTTGAGTTGTTGAAATTGCCCAGAAGGCGCTGAAAGCTTCTCTGACCGTCACCGACCGACATGGCGGTGGCCACGTTGTCTTGGCTGTTGCCGACGTCATTTTGTGTTGCGTACTGCTCGAAATTGCCAGTGCCGCCATTTGCCGTTACCGAGTAATCGTTTCGGTCGCCGGTTTGGATCAGCCGGTAACTATTTTTGCCCCCCGTGAAGCTCGCAAAGCTGAGGTTTGCATTACCACGCTGGATAATATCGGTGGACCAGTGGCCGTCATTCCCCACCACAATAATTTCAGCGGTGTTGTCGTTGCCTGTCTGTTCTACACCACGAACCCAGCTGTTGTCACCTGTGTTCGCGGTGTATGTGTTGCGGTCACCAGTTTGGCCCACAACAGATCTTGAAACCCCGCCTGTCTGAATAACCGTTGAATTGTTTTCAGAACCCGCCTGTATCAGTTCTGCCTGGGCATCGATCCCGGTCTGTGCAACTGTCGAAATGTTTGCACCACCGGTTTGCGTTTGTGACGATTGGAGCGCGCTACCTGTCTGTTCAAGATAGGCCTCGTTCGACTGGGCAAAAGCGGCCGATCCGCCAAGGATCAGTGCGACGGTGCTGGTTGATAGAAATAGATTTTTCATATTTTTTCCTTTTAAAGTATATAGTTGTAGTAAGCGCGTCTAGATTTCTGCCTGTCGGCAGCGGTCGTTTGTAAGCAACAAAACGTCAGTTTTGATGCAAGAGTATCGTTAAGCCGGATCCGAACTGTTGAACGCGAATGGGCATCGCGTTCTGGGATTGATAGATTGTTGCAGAATTCGCTGTGCCCTCTTGGATGATAAAGCTCAGCAGGTTGTCGCCATTCTGATTGGCGATGCTAAAATTTCTGTCGCCCCGTTGTTCTGTTGTCTGGGCGTTTCCAGCACCGGTTTGAAGCGTGTCTGCCGTATTGGCATAGCCGTGCTGTAATTGCTTAGAGATGTTCAGCGTACCAACTTGTTCGATGAAGGCGGAATTGTCATCAGCGGCAGCAGACCCTGCAAAGGCACAAAAGGCGACAAGCGCGAGCGGCCCGCCAAATCCTTGATGCATCAGCTTTGAGCGGATCATTCTGTCACCTGCGCGCTGGCAACCACGGTCGCGTCCTGTAGCCCCACTGGAACAACTCCTGTTTCAGCTTTCTTGGCAATCAACGGCCGTGCTTTCTTGGGGTCCTTGAAGCTCCAGAGTTTGTCTTCGGATCCGGCAAGAACAAGCGCGTAGACGGCGCTTTCGATCGCTTGCTTCAGCGCCAGATGCCGGGGCTCGTTGGTGGTAATCCCTGATTCAAGCTCGAGTATGCCGTCAGTCGCGACATAGCTGAATACACCAGCCTGATTGGACATCGAAAAGATCGTCTTGTTGGCAACCACAGAGGCGAGAATTCGACCATTGGTCACGCTAATCGCCCGCAGGTAAACCGAGACATTGTCCTCGCGGTATTGCTGGTTCGCGCCGATGCCAAGGTAGCGCGCGCCACTGCCGCCTGTGGTGGTATTGGAATCGTAGCCGATGACGCCCCCGGCCAAAAGAATTCCCGCATTCAGCAATGCGGGCAAGGGCTGGACCTCGAATCCGTTTTCATTTGCAAAGGTTTCGCGTGCCGCGCGGATCAGCTTGCGCTCCTCCAGTAAGGGGCCAAGCTGTTCGCGCTCAAGCACGTTGAACCAGTCGCTGCCGCCGGCTTCTCGCAGGGCGTTGACCAGCATCGTGGCCCCCCCTTGCGACACCGCTTTGGAATATTCGGCATATGCGCCGCCGGGCTTGTTTTGCCCCGTCATATCATCAAAGCGGTACACCGCTACATAAAGCGGGCGTTTGGGGGGCGGCAGTGCGCGCAGTTCAGTGAGGGTGTTGGTCGCAACCTGAGGCGTCGGATCTTTAGTATCCATCTCGACGTAACCGGGGACGAAATCGCAACCGGCGAGGCTGCTAGCCAAGATCAGCGCAATCAGGGCGGGCTTTGCGCGCCGAACCTGTTGAACAAGACGAAGGCGGGGGAAATTGACTGTCATCGCTCAGAAATCCGGCACGGGAACTTCGATTATGGTCGACCCGCCGCTAAGATCATCGCTGATGGTGATCGCGACAATGCCATCGATCCGTTCAAAATCGATTTGGGTGCTGCCGACCGAAAACCGCCCAGAATCCGAAGCTGTTTCCCCAAGGATTTGGTCCACGACCTGCGAAGAGATCCGCCCCAACAGCGCGCTTTTGATTTGCCGCTCGAATTGCTGGGTATCGGTCTGGCTGGATCCGCTAAACGCACTGCTTGTTTTGGGGAACTGGTTTTGGCGCTCAGACAGGCTTAGCAGATGGGCCGAATTGAACGGGCTGCCGCCGAATGACGGGTTCACAGGAGTATATACGAAATCTTGAGCACTTGCGCTGGACGCAAAACATATCACCAAAATTGCTAAAAAGCTGCCGCGAACGCGCGGCAAATACCCCAAGAGATCATGCGCAACAAAACGGAATGTGCTGTCCACTAGGCATGTGAACAGCGAAAAAAAATTCTTCATCAAAAATGGCCTCAAAAGAAAATTTGAAAGTCGTGGTTAACTTAGGAATAAGTCTGCTGAGTTTTCCTGATGAAAATGTGATGAAGTCTATAAAATGCAGTGATTTCAACCGGTAGGTATCAATACTTTCAGTTTAACCGGTCAGGGTACCCGTATTTCTCCCAAGCCGCGGTCATCCCCATACGTTCAGCAAAGAGCATAAATTCGGGATGGGTCCGGATCTCAACGCAGTTTTGAGTCTGACCCCAAATACACAAAAGCGTGCCATGGGTGCCCGGTGGCGGTGCGTTCCCCATGATCTCGAAGAACGCGCTGGCAGGGCCTGATCTTACAATCGCCTGAGCCAGAGGTATCGATGGAAATGTGCCCGGGACGAATAGAAGCTTCTTGATCCACTCTCCCAAAGCCTCTCTTGTGCTTTGGTCCGGGCTATAAGCGTCTGCGACGATCTTTTCCCACACAGCAGGATCGTCAAATTTATCCCCCAAAAATTCAGTAAGATAACGGCTCCCCTGAAGTAGGCGTTGACCGGCCAGTTCGTATTTTCCCATGGCAAATGCACTGGCGGCAAAAGTTTCACAGGCGAAATGATGTTGCATGTCACAGGCACGCTTGGCCATGATATCTGCTTCTTCCAGATCACCGTTGGCCAGTTTAACCGTGGCCAGTATCTGAAGGTTACGCCCCTGAATAGGAGCCAATGATACAGCCTTTTCGACATAGGGCATGGCGCGCTGCGTAAGCCCGATAGCTGCAAAAAAATACCCCAATCGCAAGGCTATTTCTGCATTCTGAGGGTCGCGTCTATAGGCTTCCTCGGTCATCGCGATAGCGTCAAGGATATTGCCAAACGTGAATTGCTCCAAAGCGATCAAGGTCAACGGGAAGCCCAATCCAGGACCGATCGCCATCGCACGTTCCGCGCACTGTGCTGCATTGCGTATAAGAGCTGCTTTGTCCCCCTCGCGGACGTAGGTCGACATAAGCGAATAGGTATGGGCGAGTTCACTGTGGGCATCGGCGTTCTGAGGATCGAGCGATATCGCTTCGGAGAGCAGAGAAGCGGCGATCTCCAACACATCGGTATGGAATGGCCGCTCGTTCAGAGAACGGCCCTGCAACACGAGTTCAATTGCCTTTTTGCTAGCATCTTCATTTGCATCTGCGCTTAAAGGTTGGCCGTCTTCTTGTGTCTCAACAGGCCGCAGCTGCACGACCGATGCGGCAAGCCGGTAGCCACGTTTGGACACCGTTTCGATATAGACCGTTTCAGGATCAAGTCTTCTAAGCACTTTGCGCAGGACCGAGATTGCACGGGTTAAGCTTTCATCAGACGCTTCAAAATCCTTCCAGATGTGAGTGAGAAACTCGTCTCGTAGAACGATCTTTCCGTGGCGCGCCGCAAGGAAAGTTAAAACGTTCATTACAAGGGGCTCTATTTTCACCATACCGCTAGCAGATATGAGCCGACCACTAACTGGATCTACACACAATGCCCCGAGAGAAAAATTATGGTTTGAAATATCCACCTAAAAACCTTGATCAAATGTGTCTTGATTGCGAGAATGTAAAACTCATGATCGCAATTTTTAGTAATATAATATAGTCGCAGATTTACAAAAGCTGACCCCCTTTCCAAGACGCAAAATACGCTTGACCGGGCGAATGCAATATTTTCTAAGCCCCTGCTTTGTTACAAAAATCTCGGCAGAGGATTCATATTGTTAATACATTATCATAACTTTCTGGCATGAGTAAAGGCACGCGCAGCCCGCGGTTGATATCGACATCCACGCGGTCGACAACCTGACCTTTGTGGGACCCCCTTCAACTGCCTGGCAGCCATTTCAGAGAACGGCAGTTTCAGGCCTGCGCTCAAATGTTCACTCAATGCTTCTGATTGCGGTCATAGTACCTGTATCATGCGGCGGCGGTGATGAGGCTTGGAATGGTATCCCTCTCGGAGCAGACCTACATAGACTGTTTGACGCAGTTTTTATTACTGATGATGCTCAAAACTTGACGATCAGCGCAGTAGAAACAGCACGCAAGGACTACGGCGCGTACTACGGAAATGATCTGCCAGCGCACGTCTTAACGATTGAAAGAAATTCAAAATTTATGATGGCCCTGAAGAAGTGGATGGGCGTGATACCTGAAAAGAAGTAAACGTCAGCTTTGAGAAAGCCGCAGTGCCGCATTTCATGCATCGGGCAATGGCCGTTTCGGGCCGATTTCAGCTGTCGTGCGGGGGGCTGTTTTAGTGTGTGGGATCCCGTTAGTGTAGCTAATGGTGACCGGTTCTCAGCGTTTCCAAAATGGCTCATAAGTTATTGATACTTGGTACGCTGCCTGTGCGTCTGTTTCCAATATCAGTATATCGAAGTCAAAGAATAGGCGGGGAACAGCTGGGTTCACCATCTAGCACGTCTGTCCGGGCCAATTCAGTCTCCAATTCACTGCCAGTCGCATGAAGTAGCGTGTGACAGGTGCCTTGCAAACCATTGAAATCACATGCGACACATTTCCGTATTCGTGTTACATGTGTTCGTTGAAAACAAACGATAAAAGCGGTTTTTTGGTAGGCCCGGCAGGACTTGAACCCGCAACCAAAGCGTTATGAGCGCTCTGCTCTAACCAGTTGAGCTACAGGCCCGCCATATGCGTTTCGTAAGCGGGCAATTGCAGCGCGTCAAGGCTTAGAACGCTAAAGAAGACTGTCTTGCATTGCACGCCTGCGCGTGGTGCTGTAACCCGCGTGCGCAATGGCAATAAGCGGCGGGACCCGATGATGACCAACTCCAAAAACGGAATCACCTATGCGGACGCGGGTGTGGATATCGACGCTGGCAATGCGCTGGTAGAGCGGATCAAGCCTGCGGCCAAGCGTACCAAGCGGCCCGGCGTGATGTCGGGACTTGGCGGCTTTGGCGCATTGTTCGACCTCAAGGGGGCGGGCTATAACGACCCGATCCTTGTGGCAGCAACCGATGGCGTGGGCACCAAGCTGCGCATCGCAATTGATACCGGCAATGTTGACGGTGTGGGCGTCGATCTGGTTGCCATGTGCGTCAATGATCTGGTGTGCCAAGGCGCTGAGCCGCTGTTTTTCCTGGATTATTTCGCAACAGGCAAGCTGGAAACAGAAGAAGCCGCGCGCATCATCGAAGGCATCGCACGCGGCTGCGAAGGATCGGGCTGCGCCTTGATCGGCGGCGAGACTGCCGAGATGCCCGGCATGTATTCCGAAGGTGATTTCGACCTTGCGGGCTTTGCCGTGGGCGCGATGGAGCGTGGCATGGACCTGCCAAGCGGTGTCGTTGCGGGCGATGTGCTGCTGGGGCTGGCGTCGGACGGGGTGCATTCAAACGGGTATTCGCTGGTGCGCAAGCTGGTCGCGATGTCCGGTCTGGGTTGGGAGGCAAACTGCCCTTGGGCCGACGGCACCTTGGGCGAGGTGCTTTTGACGCCCACACGGTTGTATGTAAAACCGGCGTTGCAGGCGGTCAGGGCAGGGGGCGTGCATGCGCTGGCCCATATTACCGGCGGCGGCTTGACTGAAAACCTGCCCCGCGTGCTGCCCGAAGATCTGGGGGCCGAGATAAACCTTGATGCATGGGACATGCCCGGCGTGTTCAAATGGATGGCCGATATCGGTTCAATGGCCGAACCCGAAATGCTCAAGACGTTCAATTGCGGTGTTGGAATGATTCTGGTGGTCTCTGCGGATCAGGCTGACAGCTTGAAATCGCTGCTCAGCGATGCGGGCGAAACGGTTTACGAGATGGGCCGTGTCACAGCAGGTGCCGGCATCGACTATAGCGGGCAGCTTTTGTGACAAAACGCGTCGCGATCTTTCTATCCGGGGGCGGGTCGAACATGCGGGCGCTGGTCGAAGACATGACTGGCGACCATCCGGCGCGACCTTGCGTGATTGTGTCAAACGTCGCGGATGCTGGCGGGATCGCTTGGGCGCAAGAACGCGGCATTCCGACCGAAGTCATCGACCACAAGCCGTTCAAAGGGGACCGTGCCGCATTCGAGGCCGAATTGACCGCACGGCTGATGCCCCATGCGCCCGACATGATCTGTCTGGCGGGGTTTATGCGCAAGCTGACCGGCGAATTCACCGATGCATGGGCGGGTCGGATGATCAACATCCACCCGTCCTTGCTGCCGCGTTACAAAGGCTTGCACACCCATGCCCGTGCGCTTGAAGCGGGGGATGATGTCCATGGCTGCACCGTCCACGAAGTCACCGCAGCACTGGATGATGGCCCGCTTTTGGGGCAGGCCACCGTGCCGATCCTGCCCGGTGATACACCGGACGTGCTGGCCGCGCGGGTGCTGGTGCAAGAGCACCGGCTGTATCCTGCGGTACTGCGCCGCTTTGCCGGCGGCGACCGCAGTTTTTTGATGTTAAAAAGCTAGGCATGCAGACGCTTTTCATCACGAATATGTTCGATTACGCATTGCCTGTTTGCAAACCTCTGTTCAAAGTAGTTCCATGAAAACAATTACGTCCACAGCCGAGCTTGAGGCATTTTGCCTAGAGGCCGCGACCCACGATTATGTAACGATCGACACCGAGTTTCTGCGAGAGCGGACCTATTATTCAAAGCTTTGTCTGATCCAGATGGCGATGCCCGGCACTGATGATTCCGGTGGTGTTTTGGTCGATCCGCTGGCCGACGGCATATCCCTAGAACCGCTTTATTCGCTGTTTCGCGACACCTCGGTTGTCAAAGTATTCCACGCGGCGCGTCAGGATCTTGAGATTTTCTTTGTTGATGCCGGCGTATTCCCCGACCCGCTGTTTGACACGCAGGTCGCCGCGATGGTCTGCGGATTTGGTGAACAGGTCGGCTATGAAACTTTGGTGCGCAAGATCGCCCATCAGGCCGTTGATAAGACATCACGTTTCACAGATTGGTCCCGCAGGCCGTTGACCGATGCGCAAGCCAAATATGCTTTGGCCGATGTCACACATCTGCGGCAGGTCTATGAATTTCTGGCCAAAAAGCTTGACGAGTCCGGGCGCGCCCGCTGGGTCGCTGAAGAACTTGAGATTTTGACCAGTCCGGACACATATATCACCCGCCCGCGCGACGCTTGGAAAAGGGTCAAGACCCGGACCAATTCGGGCAAGTTTCTGGCACTAGTACGCGAATTGGCCGCATTTCGCGAAGCCTATGCGCAGGAAAACAATGTGCCGCGCAACCGGGTCTACAAGGATGACGCGATGGTCGAACTCGCAAGCAACAAGCCCAAGAACCACGAAGAATTGGGCCGCGCACGTCTGCTGTTGCGCGAGGCGCGCAAGGGCGACATCGCTGACGGTATCCTCAAGGCCGTGGCCGACGGGCTAAGCTGCCCCGCATCCGACATGCCGCAGCCAGATAACAGCCGCGATAAACTGCAAGTGAACCCGGCCTTGGCCGATCTGCTTCGGGTGCTGCTGAAGGCAAAAACCGAAAGCGCGGGGGTCGCGGCCAAGCTGATCGCGCCGGCCGCCGATCTTGACGGTATTGCTGGTGGTTTGCGTGATGTTCCAGCCCTCAAGGGGTGGCGGCGCGAGGTATTCGGGGAAGACGCATTGCGGCTGTGTGAAGGCAAGATTGCGCTTAGCGCTGCGGGATCGGTTGTGAAAGTGGTCGAGCTTTAAGCTCTTCCGCTTTTACCCTTAGCCAGTTCCACCTGAAACGAGTTTTATCGACGTGATGTCAGTGCGTTGCGCTGACCTTCGATGCGGATGGTGCGTACACCGGCCAGCATCTGGTCTGTCACGGCACGTCCCGCGATCACCTCACGGGTCGGCTGCGCCCCAACGGCTGTGTTGTCGGGCAAGATCCCTTCAAGCCGGTAGGTCAGCACGCCATCCACGGGCAATTCGTCTTCGTTCGCGGGGGTCAGCTGCACCTTGTAGATGCCCTGACGTGCCGCAAGACCCGTCGCGCGGATCATGGCACCACCGGGGGTCTTTTCGACGGTCAGGTTTGTGACCTGATCAATTGGCTGCCCCAAATAGACTTCGGTTTTTGCACGCGCGCCCGCAAACAAACCCGAGCTTTGGCGGATTAACGGATTTGTACTGGCTTGGGGCTGTTCACGCGGCTCTGATTGCGCGGAGCCAAACCAGTTGAAAGGGTTCACACGGCTGTCGCGCACAGTTGCGCAGCCCGTCAGAACGAGGGTTGATACCAAAAGGGCCGAAAAGGTCTTGCGCATAGGGTCCGCCGTGGAAATTACCGTGTTAATTGACTAACCCATCCCGGACCCGTTGGGAAGGGGTGGACGTTTCGCAAAACGCGACCTACCTGTTTTGTAATTGAGAGAGGAATACATCGTGGCGACAGAGGCATTTGAAGAACTGGTCGAGGATTTCGAATTTCTGGACGACTGGGAAGACCGCTATCGGCATGTGATCGATTTGGGCAAAGGGATGGACCCCTTGTCCGAAGCCCTGCGCGTGCCCGCCACCAAGGTTGACGGCTGTGCCAGCCAGGTATGGTTGCACGCCCAATTTGACGACGGCACGCTGCATTTTGACGGCGCGAGCGATGCAATGATCGTGTCCGGGCTGATTGCCGTTTTGCGGTCGCTTTACAACGGATTATCTCCGGCAGATGCGCTTGCCGTGGACGCGCGTGCCGAAATGGGCCGGCTTGGGTTGAACGAACACCTGTCGGCGCAACGATCTAACGGCCTGACCGCGATGATCGAACGGGTACGCGAAACGGCCGCCGCGCAGGGCTGAGGCTGTCAGCGGGCGTAGTGTTTGCGGCAGGAGCTGCGCCAGATGAGTTTATTTGGCAAAATGAAGCTCAAAGCGTTTCGAGCGCAACCTTCAGATCGCCATAGCCGGTAAAGCGCCGCTCGAAGGTCAGGCCTAAGGTTTCGGCACAGGTCTTGGCCTTTTCGGTCAGGGCAGGATCGTCAGTTTGTGCTTGGTAGACCAGCTTTTCATAGTTTCCGAAATACATGTCGCGCAGTTCCGGGTGGCGGTCCAGCCCCATCGGTTTGATGATGAAGGCGTCGAATTGGCGGACCAGAAAATCAGTCAGGTAGAAGGTTGTGATCTCGGTTTCCGAGGTTTTCGCGAACTGGGCATTGCCTTCGAAAAAGCTATAGCAATGGGGCCCTGCGACCATCTGAACGCCCATTTCTGCACAGGCGGTTTGCAGCAATCCTCCGGTGCCACAATCGGCATAGACCACAAAGATATCGTCATAGTTGTTACGATGCTTGGCCACGGCAGCCCGCACGGCAGCGGTGATTTTTTCAGGGTAAAGGTGCAGATTGGCGGGCAGGCAGGTCAAATCCAGATGGGTCCAGCCATTGGCCGCCTTGAGGTCAAGGATTTCACGGGCCAAGGCACCACAGGCGATCAACAAAATACGGCCCTTGCTGGCCTCAAGCGGGAGGCCCTTTTCGGTGAGTTGTTGATCTGACAGCTTGTGCATGGGGTCCCTTAAACGACAAAGGCCCCTCCGGTACAGGAGAGGCCTTTGTGCTTTAAATCAAAGACTTAGGCCTTGGCGCTGTTGTGCTTGCGACCGACCCACTCTTTGGCGGTTTCAACGGCTACGGCGGCATCGCGGCAATAGGCGTCCGCGCCAATGGCTTTGCCGAATTCCTCG
>Ga0209095_1000918_pt1 | contig 16647 bp, 18 predicted proteins | sample COGITO_mtgs_1104_3_FD_184795 | JGI IMG/M metagenome (GOLD analysis project Ga0209095, IMG submission 184795) | Pelagic marine microbial communities from North Sea - COGITO_mtgs_110404 (SPAdes) (version 2) | ecosystem: Environmental > Aquatic > Marine > Epipelagic ... | reverse complement strand
CGTTCCTGGCACCGTAATTCAATTTCACAATCGTCCTTATCGGATTCAACCGCTTTTGTCACCCATTTAAGAATCTGTTTCTTGGCGTGTTTCCCGTAAACCTTTTCGGTCAAATCACGCGTTCGTGATTCTTCGGTATCGATACCGAGCAATCGTACGCGTTGGCGAATGAGTACGTCGAACCCCAAATCAATAAGAACGTCGACGGTATCACCGTCAACGACTTTCGAACACGAGTCGATTTTGTATTTGAATTCACAGGGTTTTTGGTTATAGGTAGTCATTAGTATATATAGAGTGTAGTTGTTTAATCTTTAATTATAATTACAAATACAAAAAAACTGTTTAATTTAACCTTAGTCGACAAAATAAAATGAATATAATTAACTATTAACATTAATCATGGCTATTATGACTTTACCACTACCGAGAATAACTGCTTTATTTGAACATAGAGCAATTGCTTCTCAACCGACTCCACAAACTGATACCAGTAATAATTTCGGTGTTCAATTACCCGATCCACATTCTGAAAATATATCAATTAGTCTTGTGAAACAACATTGGGAAGGGGATGATAATAAAATGTATGTTATCTTTACCGATGTACAAAGGGATCCGACGACATGGTCTGATGAGTATAAAGCCTCTTATATCGAGAGTCTAAAAAACAACTCTGCTCCTATTCCAATGATTATTAATGAAATTGTGAAAGGTATTCAGTGTGAAGTTTTAGATGGTGGTCACCGAATGGATGCAATAAAATCTTTTTTGGGTTTGAATGGACCAGAAAACATGTTTGTGGTGGACGGTAAAAAATTTTCTGATTACGATTTCAAGGAACAAAAAGAATTCGAATCTATTACTTTTGCTATTCAAAAATATAAGGAATTATCGGATAAGCAGCGCGTGTATTTATTCAATCAAATAAACAAGCAACTCGATATGTCATCTGGAGAGATATTAAATTCTAAAAGTAACACGAATGGTTTATGCAGTCTTGCAAAAGATATCGCACATGATGAAGAAGTCTCACAAATATTAAATGATCATAAGTTTAGACCTGGTAAGGATAAAGGAGAACGTCATGTTTATCTTGTTTTAACAATGATGATGATATTAAATTTTTACGAAGATTTCAATGTTACTAAAAATGGCGAAAAGAAGTTACGTTATACTGAGAAGCCAAATCCTAAAAAAATAATTGGGATTATTGAATACTACAACGATGAAAATGAAAAATTCATAAACTATGTAGAATCTAAAAAGGATTCAATTTTAAGAGATATTCGGTTTTGTTTATCATTTTATTTATCTCGGATCGATAAAGTCTGTACACGTGAGCTGTTTGTTATTCAATCACTCTTCATGGAGAGTAAGAAACTTCCTCAGCATATTGGCATGGTTAGGCGTCAAGATATATTCAGGTTTTGTATAGACGTATTATCTGAAAAAAATTCTAATAAGGCGGTATTCAATAGATATTATGACGTGATTGGGAAAGGGAATAACACTGGGTCTCCCAAAAACGTATCTATAAAAGTGAAATTATTTCATGAGATGCTCAACAATAAAGAATTTTAAAATTATAACAACTTTACTTTTAATAAAAATATTATTTACAAATCAAATTCCTTTTTAGTCCCACCATCGTACGCGTTCACAAACCCTGAATCTATCATTTTTTTGTTAATCGAAACCATATCCCTTCTATTTTTGTATACGAAAACGAGCGTTCGTCCGTACTTATCGTTTTTCTTACACGAAACCCATACCCACCCGTTTACCTTAAACTTACACTTGAACGGGTTCCATGGAACACTTTTAGACTTCTCATCGTAGCCTAAAAAACTCGCGAACGTATATTTCGCACGTTTTGCCATGGCGACGTGTTTATCCCTATTTTTCATATCTTTCGGGGGTTTCATTTCGGGTGCGTCGTATCCGACAGTTCGGAAAGTAAATTTTAAAATTGTATTATGAAGTACGATACACGCCTTAAATGTATCACCGTCGTAGACGTCGGTTACCTTGGCGTACCCTTCATACTTATCGAGGCTAAAAACGGGTATGGATTCATCAGTTACAGAGAGTTTACGTTTATTACAACAATACATTATATGTTAATTTTATTACAATGTATTCTTTTAATTACAAATTTCTATTATTATCAAATATACGATGACATGCATCACAAAGAGTTGATACTGGGTATATTTTATGCAACTCTATAAATTTTCTAAGGAACATATCGGAATGGTACCCATCATCTGTACACGATTCCGATATTGCTAGATCTAATATTTCGGGTCGATCTTTTATCGTATGTGCACGCGTTAGCTTACATTTTTCACTTTTTTCATTGCCACATCCCAAACACGTTGGTTCGGTTTTGAAAAAATTGTGTACCAAATTTGCAGCGTTAGCTTTTGAGTAGTGCGATATATTTTTCGGATTAGTATTTTTTGGAAATGTAACTCTAAATTTTTCATCCATAATTTGAATTTTCGTTTTTTGTAACTTTCCTTCGATAAAATTCGTACATTTTTTCTTCTCGACTCTGAACATGCATGAATTAATATCGCGTAAATTTGTAATATCGTCGTTTATATACAAATCCGATACAAGTTCGCACAAATCGTCCATTATATCATCGGTATTGTCTTCAGTGATTTTCAAACACTTTGTTGTTTCATCGCGTTCGAATTTGTCACCGGTCGTTAAAAATCGATAAACTTCGATCATGGACCTGAACCGAGTACCATTTGGAGAAAAGAAATAATTATCGGTCGAACCCTCGGATTTACCCGATTTCCGGGTTTCGATTTTTACATACCAATCATTACTAATCTCTTGTCCCTTATTTTTGAGATAAGTCTTGAGAGTGTTAAAAACTTTATGATTTTCGGTCGTCATTGTATATTTAAAAGTTTTAATTTTTAATTCAATTTAATACAACTTAGGCTTATCTCATTTTCGGTAAGTTTATACTTATCTATAGTTTTTTGAGACGGTCGTTTATTATTTTTTTTAATATCCCTAAGACATTGTTTACGGTTTAAATTATATATAAATTTTTGATTCTCTTTATTCTTTTCGTAATGACTCTTATTTTTTTGTTGTTTAGTCTTACCTAGATTACGTTTGTTTATACATTCATAAATTTCTTTTCTTTTCAAATACGTCCATTTTTTTCTAGTACACGTTTCCGGAAATGTTCTATTAAAAATCGTTTTTTGTATTTTATCTTCGAAATATTCCCAATCCATGTACCCAACTTTATACATTTCTTTGATCTCATATATTATTTTATGAATATCTTTTATTTCGATATCATTTATATATTTTAATTCGTATCCTTCTATACCAAGAAAAGCATAACCTTTGCAGTTAAATAAAAATCCTATAACTCTTTTATATTTAGACTTCAATAGATCGTTTATTTTTTCATCAGTTTTTGACTTGTTTATGATATTCGAATAAAATGTATTTATACCCCATGAAATTCCATTTACATTTTGTATTTTTATCATTTCCGGGTACCTATCTAAAAACCTTTTTGTATTCGATGTTATTTTTATATTACCTTCTTTATATGTTTTATATTTCAAATGTACATGTGACGCGTAAAATGTTTTAGTCGATTCACTTTCTAAAATATAAAGACATATTGGCGGAAAAATTGAAACCATGGTCATTTAGATATTATTACTATATTTCTTTAATTATCTTTATACACTTATCGTACCTTATTGGCATGTTTTTATAGTATATACCCTACGCATGAGAACTTTAAAAATGAAATAAAAATAAAAATCCTATAATAAGAGTGATAAAAAATTAAAAAAAAAAGCTGAATAAGGTACGATAAGTGTATAAAGAAAAATGATATTTTTCATTTTTTCAAAAATTATTTTTTCAATTTTTTTCAATTCATGAATTTTAATTTTCTTTATACACTTATCGTACCTTATTTGGCTTTTTTTAATTTTTTTTAGAGACCATTTTGGGTTTTAAAACACTGAAAATTTCACTATATTTCCCGAATTTTTTTTAAAATTTCACATATTTTTAAATAATCGCCTTCGGGAATGGTACTTGAATTTTTGTCGACGAGTTCCATGATATTTTCCGCCGCTTTTTCACTTTCGGTTTTTTTCTTTACACGGCCTCGTGTAGATGGACTATAAAACCCACAATCACTGTCTATAGTACCTGTCCATTGATACTTAGTTCTTAAGTACATCAAAAAGTCACCTATATTCGAATAATATTCGTCACGTGACCAAACTTTATCGTCGTAAAATATATATTTTTTATCTACGATCGAATTTTGTGAGTTAATATCTGACCAAACTCCCTCATGACCACTTAAATTAAAAAGAGATATTGGATGAATGTACCCATTCTCCAATGCTGGTAATAGTTCACTAGAAGATTCATATCCGAGATTATAGTTATACGAAAGAATTGGCGAAGCGTGTATATCTATACTTGCTACAGGTGTTTGAAATCTCGGACCATCGTAAGAAATTATTATAGCTAAGTGTTGAGCACTAATAGTGTTAGGTACAGTCGAACGAATAAATTTGTTTACATAAGGTTGTGGTCTCATTTTGGTTTACTATTATTAATTATTAAAACTTTAAATATTTAAACTTCATTTAACTCTAATAAAGCGTATTCCATGAATACACCTGGGTTAGGATGGTCCGTCATTACAAGCTGATCTTCTAGTTCACCTAGAAAACCTGCTTTTTCATGTTCGTCGATGTCATTATATATGTAATTGATAAGTTTCGCATTTCTTGATGCGGCTGCCCCGACCATAGCGTAATGTACACAATGTCTAGGGTAACCACACTCTTCGTATAAATACTTAAATGTTTCTAAACCCGTATCGTGATCTTTACAGAATGCTACCGCAAAACTTATATCGTCTTCATCTTCTCTCATATCATCACCGTCGTTCGGGATGTCTTCGATTATTTGATCGATTTCGTTACGACGTTTTTTTAATTCGTCAAATTCGCCGTTTTTGCACACTTTCCAAATAGATTTCATCATTTTTTAAATTTTTTAATTTAAATATCATGTAGGTATTACTTAGGTGTATGTTATATTGTTTAAACATTCACCCAAATTTTCATGAAATTCTCTAAATTGTATCATTTTAAGTTTAAACGAACGGTCAACCATAGACAGATGCTCCCTATAATTTTCAACCACGTCGTTACACATTTTCATATATTTTTTACATTCATCCCTTAAATCATAACAAGTTCCTAATAATAAATTGATTTTTTGAATAGATGGTATACTATATTTATCGTAGGGAATGAGGTATTTATGACAAAGTTGTATTCGAACATCTCTTTCTATACGTATTGTTACGCGTTTTAAAGGATATCGAGATACTTCCTTTTTCTCACGTTTTAATTTTTCTGCAAGATTTAAACAGTCAATTTTACCCGTTTTTCTTAAAAAGCTCATTGATGCGTAAAAATCCTCTTCACCGGGAACACGCGGTTGGTTATTTTTTGGGTTTTCTATCGGTATAACGACATGGTTATCGGGTATTATCTCCTCGTTATATACATCCATTAACGACTTGCAAATATCTAAGTAGTCATTTTCGGGAAATGAGTGATTATTTTTATCAACTAAAGTCAATATATTTTGAAGTTTTGATTTGTCCATTTTTTTCTTTCAATTTTCATTTATTATTACAATTTAATATCAACTTAGGTTACTTAGACCCAGATGTACTAGGATACGAATATTCGTTTTCAAAATGTTCGTATTGTTCTAAAAGTTTTTTATATTGCGATTTATATTCAACTAAATTTCTACACACATACATCATAGACTTATCTAATTTATAAAAGTGACCCATTTCTACAGACTGACTAACGTGTACGTTATATTTTTGTGTAATTTCTTCTATAACATTAAGAAGTTCGTTTGAAAAATCAACACCTTGCTGTAAATGTTTTTTTACCGAAGGGTGTGGTGGGAGTGTGTTACGTTCTTGGTTCATGTTTATTAATAATTTATTTACACTTGTACACTGACTAAGGTTAGTAGGGTTCTAGGAAAGTATATAAAATTGGGTGTAGAAGAATTATATCTGTTTCGTATACCTTGTATTATATCATTTGAGTATTCGACTAATTCATATATATTTTCTAAAATATCTGTCTTATCTACAACCCATTGTCGTAAAAAATCACCGACAGTGTTTGTAAACATTTCTAATATATCGCGTATATCCTGTATTTTATCCTTGAATTTATCTCGTTTTTGTAATTCAATTTTAAAATCTTCTTTAGATATACTTTTTAACATGTACGATATTCGTAAATGAGTATTATTATCGTCGTATATATTTCCATATTTATACATTATATCTCTGTCAATTTGTCTAAGTAATAATGTTACGTCTAATAATTCATTCGGTGCATTGTTATCGGTTAATTCGAGAAACGACGGTCTACCTCCACAAGGTATATCTGCATGCTCACGCGATCTTTTCTGAAACTCAAAAAAGTGAGGGTTATGTATTCGTCCCGTTTCTATTTTACCACTTCTCCAATCGAATGCCGTGTTACAACTTGTACACCACATTTGTGCACATCCATCAATTTTATGTATCATAATTCCACATTTCGGACACGGTTTCGTATCCTTATTAATTAGTGTAATTGTTTCAACTGTTTTAGGGTTACATATATGATTTTCTTCTACCTTTTCGTTACAATGTTTACAAAACTGTTGTTTACATAATCCACATTTCCAATTTTCTTCAATGAAACCTCTACACTCTTCGGAAGGACACATTCTAACAAATCTTCTTTCTGATACATCGGATGGTTCGTCGTATTCTGAACGTAAAGTATTCATTTCATAAACCAAATTATCTATTTTATTAGTTAATTCTAATTCAATATCTTGGTACGCGTCTATTGGGTAATTCATTATGATTGCGTCTCGCTTTTCTAGTCTTATATTTTTCAAATATTTCATTAATTCGTGATACTCAGTTCTTATTTCACGCATTCTTAGAATACGCTCAACTTTTGGTTGTGTTTCCGGCATTTTTGCTAATTCTTTTTCGAAAAGTATATTTTCTCTATGTTTTTTATATTCAACATTTCGAAACCTTTTTGTACAAAATGAATCGATAAAAGATCTATTTAGTTCATGTTTACAGTTCATACAATGTGGATTATCTGTGGATGATAGTAAATAGGTCTGTGTACACGTTTTACACGATTCATAATCACAAAAAGGACACGTCACTTTTTTACGAGTTGTTTTATTTATTTTTTCGCAACACACCGAACACGTGTCCATACTTAATTAAATAATGATTTTTTTCTTTAACTTTTTTTTAAAATCTGTCCAGTAAATAAATAATGAGTGGTAGAAAAAGGGGAGTATCTGCCGCAAAAATAATAAAAGTTCCAACAGGTCAGAAAATAAGCGTACAAGAGTACGTTGAAAAAAATACGAAATACGAAAACTGTTCCCGAATATTGAGGGAATTTTTAAAAGATTATTCGCGTTCACCTACACGTATTCGGTATAAATTGTTATGTATTCCCAAACGCGTACATTGGAATCCTATAATTAGACTGAGTAATTGTAAAATAGTACAACGTACGCGAAAATCTAAAATGAAACATACGACTCCTACGACCGTTCTTTTTTTTAATTTAACGCGTTTCCCCATCGATATATCTGTTACGAGCATAGCAACCAACGTAAACGGGTGTGGAATAGGTGTAATGGGTAATACGTTAACAATGGACATTGATAAAACCGACAATAAAATTCAAACTGTTAAGGTAAATCCATACGCATTTAATGATACCTATATGCGTGAATATTTTAACTCGGATAACTCATGGAAGAATGCTGAAAATGAAAGAACGAAAATACATAAACTATTGAAGGATCAAAGGAAATTCTTTTTATCGGATCCTAAATATGATAACGAAAAAGAGGAAGAAAATAGACTCAAAATCGGTAAACTAAACCGGAATTTGAGATTATCATCAGCTATAATAGATCCGTGTTCGCATAGGTATTATTTATCTATAAGATTATACGATACGGATGAAGGTAGATTAATCATGATAGATAATATACACAGAACTAATTACGATATTATCATAAGAGACGAAGATGTAAAAGACAGATTTAAAGCGGTGGAGGAAGAATGGTAGAATTATTTTTAAATAAATGGGTTCTTATCAAGCTTACCTTTATGAAACAAAACTGGATTATAACCCGAACCATCCACGTAATAGACTTTCGTATACCAAGATTTTGAATTTGCATCCCACACTTCACGTCTTTTTAAACCGCATTTATAGACGAGTTTTTTATGCATGTCATCACTACTCCCCGTAATTTCATCCGATTTGTTTCCCTTAACGATAGTTTTTGCTTTCTTTTCATCACTAATAGAACGCGCGTAGTTCATCATAACGGATGATAAACCTCTGTGCATGTTTTATTATTGATTAGATTATTTCTTTTAAATACTTATTTCTGTTGGTACTTCGTTTGTTTATTTAATTGTGCGAGTCTGGTCTTGACTGCCATTTCAGATACACCTTCATTGATATTCTTTTTGAGTCTGCTTACATTTTTAGCCGCGCGACCTTTCATGGTATTGTTAACTAACTTTTTGAGGTTCGCCTTTTTATTTTTTCGTGGAGGAGGTGGTTTATTATTTCTCATTGCGTTTATTAATTTTGATTGAACTCGTTTTCTTTCACGGTTCGCTATTTCTTTATCATCTTGGTTCTTCTTTTTCTTCATATTCACGTTTTTGTTTATATTTTTTCGAATCCTTTCGAACGCCTGGTTTGCACTCATTCCCTGACTTCCCGAAAATACACCTATTTTCCATTGTTTAAGGTTTGCTTGATCTATATATTTCTTACGATTAGCTTTCGGCATATTAGGAACCTTTTTAGAAATATAATTTGCGAGTTGTTTCTTAACTTGTTGTCGTTTCTTTTTATTTTCCGCCTCGTTATAATTACCGTTTAACTTTTCTTCTTCTTTATTTTTTCTTTCCTTTTCAGCTTTAGCTGCATTTGCAAGAACCTTAGCTTGTTTTTTCTTAGCGGCTTCTAATATCGCATTTTCTCTTTTTTTATCATTTCTTTTTTCTTTTTCAGCTTTAGCTGCATTTGCAAGAACCTTAGCCTGTTTTTTCTTAGCATTTCTTTTTTCTTTTTCAGCTTTAGCTGCATTTGCAAGAACCTTAGCTTGTTTTTTCTTAGATTCCTCTAAGTTAGCGAGTTTTCTTTTTTCTGCTTCTTGATTGATACGTTTAACTTTTTCGTTAATATTTTCTGTATTTTTAGACGAATTTTTATTTGGGGATTTGAGTATTTCTTTCTTTTTATCGTCAATTATTTTCTTAGCTTCTTCCTTTGCCACACTTACATTTTTACCTCTTAAGTGGACGTGATTGTGTAGTAAAGATATACTTCGCATTTTCATAATATTTTCATAACTCAATCTTGGGTTAGTTTGGTTTTTGAGAAACTGTTCAAACTCTTTACGAGACTCTTGACGTTTTTGTACATTAGCTTGTTTTTCAGCTTCTTTTTTGTTACTTTTATTTTGTTTATTCTTTTCTTTTTTATTTAGTTTCGCCTGTTTATTTTCCTTATTTTGTTGTATTTTTTGGATCGCGGCATTAGCATTATTTATGGTATTATATTTTATAGTTTTAGTAAGAAACCCTTTTGTTTTTCGAGTTTCGAAGTTCGAAATGATTTTTTGAATAGTAGGATCGTTGAGTTTATTTTTATACGTATTTCTTAAAGCAATTGCACCGGTTTGTTTACGAGCGAGGTTGGTAGCGTTATTTTTGTTTGCCGCAATCTTAGCGTTATCATTGGATTTTTTCTGAACGAGTTTGTCCAATTCATTATCAGCTGTTTTATAATTTATGGTACCTTTATTAAACGCGTTAAGTACGGGTTTAGAGACGGTATTGAAAGTGTTACCGTACGAACCTTTATACGTTTCAACTTTACGTTCTAACTTTTCTTTATTTTTTACCTTTTGTTCCGCGACTAAACCCTTATTCGTTTTTACCTTTTCGATAGCCTCCTTAACCTTATTAATGTTTGTATATTCCGATTTTCCATTAACATACGTTTTTAGTATTGTGTTTACGTTAGCGTTTATGACATTTTCCTCATCATTTCTGATATCTTGTACTTCAGCTTCGCGTTTTTGTTTATCTTGGTTTCTCATTTTAACGAGTTCATTAATATTTTTATTTGTCGATGTTGGATTTTTAATAAGTTCAATGACGTTTTTGTTATTAAGGTTTAAACCTTGTGCCTTTGCATATTGTGATAGAGATGTGCGTCTTTTTCTTTCATCACCTTCGAATGCCAGTGTAATTATCTTTTTTATTTTTGACTCAACACCTTCAATGTTTTTAGCTGCGAATGGTTTTTGATCGATGAACCTTTCTGCTATTTTCAAAACGGCTGGATTCGTTTTAATATTTTGGAACCTATTTTGTTTTAATAGAGTTACTACTAGATTTTTTCTAGCTTCTTTTTCTTCTTTTTTCTTTTCTTCTTTTTCTTCTTTGTTAAGTCTTTGTTGTTCATTTTTAGCATTTCTATTTGCTTTTTTCTTTTCTTTTCTTTCTTGAGCTTCTGTATTTAAACGTTCCTTTGTTTCTTTGGCGGTAATATTTGCCTTACTTTTAGCATTTCTATTTGAAATTTCCTTCTTAACGTTATTAATTGAAGCATACATGGGCCCGTTACCGTTTTTTGTACCTCCAAAAAAACCTGCTCTAACCTGTTTTTTCTTACCGTTTACGTAATTCGAAATGATTTTATTTTTATTGTTAATAGATACACTATTATAGGTGTTATACGTATTTTTTAACGCGTTACCTTCATTTCTACGTTTAATTGCGTTGTTTTTTTCCTGTTGTTCTTTTCTATTCGCGTTATTCTTTTTCTGCTGTTCTTCAAGATTTTTACTAATTTTGTTACGAATTTTTGTTTTTATGTTTGATAAATTAGTTCCGTTATTAAGCATTTTTATGAACCCGTTTCTTACAGATTGATTTGCAATTTCGTTATCGTTTAGGTATGTTTGTAATTCCTTTTCCTGTTCCCTTTTAAAATTCGCATTCAAGTTTCTAGCAACTGGTGTTCGAGGAACTGCAGTACTCTGTGTTACCGACGCTTGTGGTGTTTGAGGAACTGCAGTACTCTGTGTTACCGACGCTTGTGGTGTTTGAGGAACTGCAGTACTCTGTGTTACCGACGCTTGTGGTGTTTGAGGTTCCGTATTTGTTTTTTGTTTACCAAATAATGAAATTCTGGAACCTTTAAACGGTGTTTTTTTACCCGTTGTGATTTTTTCAGCGTTAGTAATTTTATAAAATTTCTTTTTTTCACTGTCGTATTTTTTTTTAAACGTGTTAAATGGTTCGTTTATTTTACCTTGCGTGACCAATTTTTTATAGGCATTTTCGGGTTTATTTGAATAAAATATAACTTTTTCTGCATCACGTGCGGCCAATTTATTAGATGATAATACACGATTACTGGTACTACGTCTATTAAAATATTTATTAAATAAATTACTGGGTAGTCGTTCTCTACCTCTGTTTACCATTTTTGTAGCACTATATATATCGGCTCGTCCATCGTTTGAATTCGATTTTTTAAATATTAATTTAGATGGTTTAAACTTAATTTGTTTAGGAGTATTATTACTGTTATTATTGTTATTTCGTACACCCGTGTTATTAGTCGCATTTCTATTTCTATTTACATTTACGTTTCCATTAACATTATTGTTATAATTTAATGTACTGTTAGAGTTAACATTACCATAATTAGTTTCCGTTTTCCTTTTCGGTATAGTTCGGAGTCGGATAGGTTCATTAATATTTAAACCTCTGAGACGTCTACCTATAATATCGACTAGTTGTCTTTTTGTTAGAGTAGGGTCTGAGTGTCTTGATACACCTACCTTTTTTGCTATTCGGCGTATAGATGCAATTTTGGTCGTCGAACTAAACAATTTTTCGAAATCTAATCGTGTTAGCGGTGATTTTCTATCATATAAAAAGGATCTATCTGAACTTATTATGAGAGGTGGTAAAGGTAATTTACCATCCTGTGTAGTCGCATAAACATCACAAATCTGACTTCGTGATAATTTAAGGTCTGCGCCTGTATTTTGTTTAATAAGTGTTTTGAGATCTTTTATATTTATCGTTGGATCACAGGCATCCATATTGTTATAAACCAACAAAAAAAGTTTATAACAATATTACGTTTCCATACCTTTTAAATACAATTTCATTTTTTCTTCGTACGTCATGTTGAAATTGAAAACATCAACTTGTCCTATATCTATATCAACAACTTTGCAATTGTTTAATACATTTTGTTGTCTATTATTTAATGTAGACGCTATCAATGCTTCTGCAAACTGTTTTGGACTTGTTATATCTTTTATGAATTCTGGTTCCATTTTCATACGAATACATAAAACTTTATTTGTTTTTTTGTCGAGAAATGGCGCTGATGGTAATGTTTCTAAAGTACCACCATCTACGTATACCATCCCTTCGTATCTGTATGACGAAAATATAAACGGTATTGCTATACTCATACATAACGCATCTATGACTTTCATATCTGGGTGTGTATCTTTTGAAAAATAAACAGTCCTAGAAGTATTTACACAAAATGCGGAAATGTATATTTTCTTTTCTATATCTAAAAAGGTTGGATCTGATTCAAAAATGTCTACAAATTTATCGCGTATAGGTTTTAAATCAACTAACCCGTATTTATTCATGAAGCATTTTAAATTAAGTTTGACTAATTTATTACCTTCAAGTTCAGCTAACTTATATAGTATATCATCGATACTAAACCCTAATGCTAAAAAAACAGATATTATTGCACCTGCTGATGCGCCTGAATATTCTTTTATATTATCGAGTGATTCTTCTATTGTTTTAAGGTATCCTAGCATTGAAAATCCACCCATTGCACCTGGTCCAATAACCAAGTACTCCATTTCATCGTTTAATAATACTGAGGAAATTGCTTTCTCAAAAGAGCGAACACGAGTGCGAACACGAGAGTGTGTACAACGGCGGACGACAGACTTGTTTGTCCTGACATGAAGAGACCTTTGGATCCTGGTGGTATATTCAAGAGAATACCTGGACTGAGTAGAACGAAGAGCATGGTTGTAACAATTAGGTCTGTTTTCGTGAGAACGATACCCATAGCCTGGGAAATGAGAGAGAATGCGAGGAAGAATACGAGTGCGTGAAAGAGAACTGCAGTTTGACCTGTGAGACCATCTCTGAACGCGATTTTTGAACCATTTGTTCTGAGAAGAATACCTGGACTGAGCGCTAAAAAAAGCGAAGCTGGTAAAGCGACTTTTTGTGATGTGATATCTGGTAACATGTTTATTTATATATTATAATTACAATTTAATCTAGGACCCGTATTGGGAGTTGTAAAAGCAAAATTCAACAAATTCGTCATAATTTGCGTATTTTAAAATAAGATGTGACATTGTCGCATCGTATAGATACTGTTGTAGTATCCCCCACATATAACGAAGGTGTTCTTGGTGTTTCAATTCCCAATCGTTTATATGTAAAGGTTCATTTTGTTCAATGATTTCGTCGTTATCGCTATTATAGGCTTCATTACCGTTCATAGCTTCGTATACGTATTGATTCCAAACCATTATTCTTGTTTTTTATCTTTGATACCCGTTAGAGAAAGAGAGGTAGATTCCTTTGTTGGTAAGCTATCGAGTATAACCTTTAAGCAATTTGTTGCTTGATCTTCGTTTCCGTCAAAATATGTAGTGAGACCTTCCATAACTGAGGTTTTGTTTAAACCTTGTTTCCTGGAACTTTTCTTAACTGAAATTTTACCCTTTTTAAGGTTTATGACATCTAAACCATTGTCTGTCATAGTTTTCTTTACCTGTAATTTTAAAGACTTTTCTGCTTGTACTAAAATCTTTATATCTTCTCGGGCTTCTGTAATTTGCTTGTTAAGCTCAACCAATTTAGAGACGCTGTTTGAAAGTTCTTCTGTAGGATTTCCCGACATAATGTTTTTATATAAAATACGTTTTTATTCTTTAATTAATTAACACAATGGGCGACGCATATTATCTGGTGCTATAGTGGAGTTATTCCATACGAATGGTTCTTTATTATTTGGTGGATCGGCGCGAACTTGTCTGTTACCGTTTCTCAAGGCACCACCGACTGTTTCTGGGAAACCAATTTGTTGTCTTGGTTCGAGAAAGTTTTGTCCGGCGAGTATATCTTCTGGTGCAAATTCACCGAAGTCTTCCTGGGACGCAACTTCTTTTGGGAGGAGAGAGGACGCCAAACCGGTACCCGCTTTCATTTCGCATCTAGACGCTGGCGCTTCTGCCGCCGCACCTTCTACCTTTTCCTTAGCTGGTGCACTGAATTCAAATCCCTGTTCCTTGACGGAATACATAGAGGAATAGGAAGTTGTTATGTAGTAAATTGCTACCGCGATAGCGAGGGCGAGTATAACTTTTCTAACTGGGATTTTATTATATCTCTTCATCATCTTTATATATACTAAATAAATTTTTTTTATTTCGAATCTTCGACTTCAGTTTCATCTTCAAACATGTATTCTTCTGGGTAAGATTCGACTGGAGATTCTTCTTTCTCAGGTTCTTCACTTTTGTCTTCATGAATTTTTACCTGAACAAGATTCCATGACGGTCCAAACGCTTTCTTAGCAAACCATATTCCTGCAAATTCCACAAATAATGAACAAACTTTCCCTGAACAAAATACATTATTACTATCAGACAATTCAATTGTTTGTTTTTCAGAATCGAAAATACGAGTTGCTTCTATAACATCTGTTGATATATCTTCGGATTTTGTAAAAGCGTTATTTATAATTTTTTCTGGAAGTTCTTTTCCGAACCATTCTTTACTATTTTCTAGAGCCGAAGAAAGAATAGACGCGTTGATAGTGTCAATTTTAGACTGGTTTTCTTCCCCTGTGATTTCGAATGATACTTCTCCTGTAGTACTTACATCAACATCTAAGACTTTAACATTCGAAAGTTTAATAAAACATTTTTTGTTTTCTTGTGTGAGCGCCTTAACATGGTACATACCATCTTCACCTTTGATTGGTGTACCGTAAATCATTTATATATTACATTGGTCTCATTTCTTTAAACCAATAAATGGTATCATTGCGGATCTCTCTAGAATTGGTTTAGGTACCCATTGGTCTCTAACCGGTTTGAATCCGTATAATGTTTCCTCCATTCGTACATTATTTATTTTCGATGGTAAAGGCCTTGGTTTATTTGGTCTGAAATTCATTTCATTACGTACATAGTTTTGGTTTGGATTTGGTCTCCATTTCATTTTTTCCATATTAAAAACCTGATTAGAATGAGTTCGTAAATAATTAGGAGGTGTTTTCATTTCATTATGGTTTGCTTTTAACCCGTAAAATAGATCTTTACTCAATTTTGGTTTAGAAGGTGTTGTTGTTGCTAAATGGTACTTTTTTGGTTTAACTTCAGATGCCCTTTTCATTATACTTGGTCCTACTTTTGTATACTTTCGGAACGTATGAGCAGGTTTACCGAGTTTGATACCAACCTTTTTCGCAATCGTATCTATAGAATCTGTACTTAAAATCCTCTTTTTCACCATCAATCTACCCAATGCAAGCATGCGTTTCCTATCTTTTTCCTTTTTACCTGGTCTGAGACCCATCTTTTGCATGGTATATATGTCTTCTATGAGATAATGCTTTGTCGGTATACTAAGATATTTATACTTTTTTACGTAAGAAAAGTTCCTATTTTGATTTGTAAACGACATGTTAGTACCACCTCTAAAATTTGCTTTTGCGACGTTATAACCAAGTTGTTTTGGACGCATAAAAGCAATATCGAGAATACCTCCAAAATTTTGATCTTCAAGTTTACCAGTTTTCGTATTAACCAAACGAAACTTCATATCTAACGTAAACAATTCAACATCTATGAGTACATTAGACGCATTTTTTACGTTTTTACGTTTAGGCATTAACGAGTACCTTCGTGTAACATGGTATCCCTTAGATTCTTTACTAGTAGCGCTTGATAGACCGATATACTTCGCAACTATATGAGCCCAATTTGTTCTGTATGCCGCATCATCCAAGTTATAATAGTTAATATCTTTATTGGTAAAATATTGACCTGTTTCTTTAAGAACTGTATCTATAATTTTATAATTATCACGTTGTGCTATCTCACCCAATTTATTCCAAAGTAAAAGTTTAATCGCTTGTAATTTACCAAAATACTTATCATCGGGTTTCATTTTAGGTACAAATTTTGTATCAATATCCGATGTTATTACTCTATCATTTTGAGTTAAATGAAAATTTACAGCTTCACCACCACTAATGATCAAATCACCCATTGGTTTCAGAAACTTCGTTAAATCGTCTATTATATCATGTAATAACGGACGTATCGATTCCGTGACGAGTACCTTTGCAGCTTCTTCGAACGTTTCGT
>Ga0209095_1000869_pt1 | contig 17248 bp, 18 predicted proteins | sample COGITO_mtgs_1104_3_FD_184795 | JGI IMG/M metagenome (GOLD analysis project Ga0209095, IMG submission 184795) | Pelagic marine microbial communities from North Sea - COGITO_mtgs_110404 (SPAdes) (version 2) | ecosystem: Environmental > Aquatic > Marine > Epipelagic ... | reverse complement strand
TTGAATATCCAATTGAAATTAAAAAAATTCTAGAAAAATTGGGAACACCACATAAAGTTGTAAATCAATTTATTGTTTTAGAAAATGATGAAGCAAAAATTTTCTTTAATTTATTATTTATAAAAAACCCAATAATCAATGAATTATCAGTTCCTGAAATTTTAACAAATTCATCCAAAATTAAAATTAATAACAAATTTTCTACTTCAATTGGAGTTAGAATAGGAAGACCTGAAAAAGCTGCTCCTCGACAAATGAAGCCTCCCACACACGTATTATTTCCAATTTCTGATAAAGGCGGACCAACACGAGATCTTCTTAAAGCATCACGAAATGAGCACTTTTTTGCAAATATTTACAATAGACACTGCTCAAAATGTAATGAACCATCTATTGGAATTAATTGTTCACTTTGTGGTGAAAAAACAACAATTTCTTTCAGATGTAATAGTTGTAGAGATATACTAACAGAACCATTTTGTGAAAAATGTAAAAGAAAAGCTCCTGCTCATTCTCATAAGGAATTTCCACTAAAATCACGATTATTATTGGCTCAAGAAAAAATGGGCATTCGTGCAAAAGAACCTTTCAAAGGTCTCAAAGAATTAATCAGTCAGGATAAAATTGCAGAACCTCTTGAAAAGGGACTTGTACGTCAAAATTTAGGATTAACTACATTCAAAGATGGAACGATTAGATTTGATGCAACAAATTCTCCTTTAACTCAATTCAAACCATCGTGGATTGGAACTTCTATTGAAAAATTAAAACAATTAGGTTACTCTCATGATATTGATGGAAAACCTCTTGAAAATATAGATCAAATTATTGAACTTAGAATGCAAGATGTAGTAATTCCTAATGAAAGTGGAAGGTATTTGGTTTCTACTTGTAAATACATTGATACACTTTTGACTAAACTTTATGGTAAATCTTCATTTTACAATGTGAAAAATACTGAAGAATTAATTGGTCATTTGATTATTGGTTTAGCACCTCATACTTCTGTTGGAATTGTAGGTAGAATTATTGGATATACTGAAACCCATGTTTGTTTTGGAACACCTAATTGGCATTCAGCAAAAAGACGTGATGCTGACGGCGATGCTGATTCTATTATGTTGTTGATGGATAGTTTACTTAATTTCTCACGACAATTCCTTTCTGATAGAATAGGAGGTTTAATGGATGCTCCACTCCTTGTTCAACCTCTTGTTTTACCACACGAATCTCAACCTCAAGCACATAATCTTGAAGTAACAAAAATTCTTCCTCTAGAATTTTTTGAATCTACAGTTCAACAAAGTAAAGCATCTGATGTAACTTCAGTTGAAATTATTAAATCAAGATTAGAAACTAAAAGACAATTTTATGATTATCATTTTACTCATTCAACTTCATCACTTACAACTTCTAAATCTCGAAGTGCATATTCAACATTAGGTTCTATGCTTGATAAATTTGATATGCAAGTTAGAAATGCTGAATTAATTGATGTAGTCAATCCATCTGAACTTGTTTCAAATGTAATTTCAACACATCTTGTTCCAGATATTATGGGAAATCTTAGAGCATATGCAAGACAAAGTTTCAGATGTACTGCTTGTGGAAAATCATATCGTCGAATGCCTTTAATTCAAACTTGTGTATGTGGGCATAAACTAATTGCAACAATTACTAGAGGTTCTGTTGAAAAATATCTAAAACTTGCAAAAAGACTCGTTGACAAATACGATGTTGGGGAATATCAACGTGGAAGAATTCATGCTCTATCTGATGAAATTGAATTAGTTTTTGGTAAAAGTCAGGGAGATCAGTCACTCCTTACAGATTATGCGTAAAATTATCTTAATTTGACGTATTCGTAGGCACCAAGTTTACTATCAAAACAATATTTGACTTTTTGATAATCTTTTCTCCAAGATTTGACTTTTGGAAGAATTTTCTTTGGATCCTTTTTCTCAATAATGATTTGTTTCATGAATGTTGCAATTTCTTTCATTTCATTTTCTTTCATTCCTAATCTTGTAATTTCAGATACACCTAACCTGATACCTCCTGGATGGAAATAATTTCTTCCAGCTTTAATATCTCCAGGAATAAGTTGTCTGTTTACAATTATGTTTGCTTTTTCTAATTCAGCTTCAACTTTTCCGCCATCAGAATAATCTAAAACATTAACTGCAATTTGATGTGATTGTGTAAATCCTCTACTTTCTCCTAATACTTTGAATCCTGCATCACTTAACGCTTCAGCAAATGATTTAGCATTTTTAATTACATCAGATGCATAGTCTTTCCCAAATTCTAATGCTTCAGCAAATGCAACAGCTTTTCCTGCCATATTGTTAATATGATGACTACTTGTCAAACCTGGGAATGTTGCTTTTTTAATTGGTTCTTCATGTTCTTCAGAACCTAAAACTAATCCACCTTGAGGACCAAACAAAGTTTTGTGAGTACTCATTGTCATTGTATCTGCGCCTTCACGTAATGGATCCTGGAATTTACCTCCTGCAATTAATCCTGCAACATGAGCTGCATCATAATTGATGTGTATGTCATATGTTTTAAGAAAATCAGATAACTCTTTTACAGGATGTGGAAATAAGAACAATGAACCTCCAAACATTGCCATTTTAGGAAGACGATTATTCTTTTTGAGTTCCTTTACTTTTTGTTTAGTTTTTTCAACATCAATTGTCATTTCTTCAGCATTAAATGGATAAAATTCAATTTCTAATCCGTGAACTAATCCAGCCGTTCCAGAATGTTCTCTTTTACCATGTGAAATATGACCCCCAGCTGGAATAGATGGTGCAATCATTACATCGCCTGGATTGGAATAAGCTGAGTAAACTGCTAAATTTGCAACTACACCAGAAATTGGTCTTACATCGGCAAATTTTGCTTTGTATAATTTTTTAGCTAATTTCATACATTCAAACTCTACATCATCAATGTAGATACATCCAGCATAGACTCTTTCTCCAGGCCAACCTTCGGCATATCTATTACCAAAATCAGAAATTATTGCTTCTCTTACTGCCGGACTTGGAATATTTTCGCTGGCAATCAAAGGAATTGAATTTTCAAACCATTTATGATGTTCTTTTAATTTTGCAAATATTTTATTGTAAGATTCCTTATTTTTGGATTTAACCATACATTGTAAATTGGTTTTCCCAATTTAAAAACACCGATATCTGTTATTTTTTCCCTTATCTTGATCTGGAAGGTATAAAAGGGGAATCTGGAGTTTTGCCATTTATGGGTATGCAAGCAACTTCAAAAGGAAATATGCCTGTTGTACTGCTAAAAGAAGGCGGTTCAGAAACTAAGGGCAAAGATGCACAAAAAAATAACATTGCAGCTGCCAAAATTGTTGCTGAAATTGTTCATACCAGTTTAGGTCCACGTGGAATGGACAAAATGCTAGTTGATTCCTTAGGCGACGTTACAATTACAAATGATGGTGCTACTATTCTTAAAGAAATTGATGTTCAACATCCAGCAGCAAAAATGCTAGTTGAGATTTCTAAAACTACTGATAATGAAGTAGGTGATGGAACAACTTCAGCCGTAGTTTTAGCTGGTGCATTACTAGAACATGCTGAATCATTAATTGATCAAGATGTTCATCCAACAATCATTGTTGATGGATATAAAAAAGCAGCAAGAAAAACTAAAGAATATCTTGAAGAAATTGCAGATTCAATTTCTCCAGTTGATAAAAATATGTTAAATAAAATTGCAAAAACTTCAATGCAAACTAAATTAGTTAGAAAAGATTCTGATTTACTTGCAGATATTATTGTAAAATCAGTTGTTGCTGTCACTGAAAAGGAAGGTGAAAATTATGAAGTTGATATTGATGATATTAAAGTAGAAAAGAAAGCAGGTGGTTCCATTAAAGATTCTATGATTATTGAGGGTATTGTACTTGACAAAGAAATTGTTCATGGTGGTATGCCTAGAAAAATTACTGATGCAAAAATTGCATTAATCAACACTGCATTAGAAATTAGTAAGACTGAAACTGATGCAAAAATTAACATTTCTAATCCTCAACAACTAAAATCATTTTTAGATGAAGAAAATAGAATGCTAAAAACAATGGTTGACAAAGTCATTGGTTCTGGTGCAAATGTAGTCTTGTGTCAAAAAGGACTAGATGATATGGCACAACATTATTTGGCTAAAGCAGGAATTATTGCAGTTAGAAGAATTAAAGAAAGTGATCTTACTAAACTAGCAAAAGCAACAGGTGCTAGAATTGTTACAAATCTTGATGATTTATTTGAAAAAGATTTAGGTAGTGCAGAAACTGTTGAAGAAAGAAAAATTGAAGAAGATAAATGGGTTTTCGTTGAGGGTTGTAAACATCCAAAATCTGTAACTTTACTTTTACGTGGAGGTTCACAAAGAGTAGTTGATGAAGTTGAACGTTCTGTCCATGATGCATTAATGGTAGTAAAAGATGTAATTTTAAAACCACAAATTGTTGCAGGTGGAGGTGCACCTGAAACATTTGCTTCAACAAAACTTCGAGGTTGGGCAAAATCATTGGAAGGAAGAGAGCAATTAGCTGCAGAGAAATTCGCAGATGCTTTAGAAGCCATTCCATTAACACTTTCTGAAAATGCAGGAATGGATCCAATTGATACTCTTACAGTTCTTCGTTCTAAACAACAAAAAGGTGAAAAATGGACTGGAATTGATGTTATGAAAGGAAAAATTGGAAATATGAAATCAAGTGATATTATTGAACCATTAGCAGTTAAACTTCAAATTGTTTCAGCAGCAGCAGAAGCAGCATGTATGTTACTCCGAATTGATGATGTAATCGCCACCCAAAGTTCTGGTGGTGGCGGTGGAGGTGAAGGAGGAATGCCACCTGGAATGCCACCTGGAATGGGTGGTGGAATGCCACCTGGAATGGGTGGAATGGGTGGAATGCCTGATATGGGCGGAATGATGTAAAATTATTGAAAAATTTTCCTTTCTTCAAAAGTTTATTTGATTACTAAATTTACGAATCATAATGAGTAACATTTCATCTAAAGCCCTTTCAAGCTTCAAGTATGTCTATCTAATTGTATTTTTTGCTTTACTTTCTGGAATTTTTTATCCATTAATTACAGATACAAGTTTTGAAACTGTGATTAGCGGGATTTTGGTATTATTTCTAGGTCTAGCAGGTGGTGTTTTATTATACAAAACTACTACATCTGAAACTAAAAGAGAAATATTTTTTGTGGTTGGATTTATTTTAATTGGAATTTCTACATATTTAATTTTTCAACTTACTGGAAGAGTCTAAACATCAAAGTATAGATAAAACTCATGTGGGTGTGGTCTAATTGCAATCTCTCTTTGATCTCTTCTTTCTAATTCAATAATTTTATCAATTACATCATTGGTGTAAATTGGATTCAAGAATTTTCTATCACTTTCTAATTCATCTAATGCTTCTCCCAAACTTTTTGGAAGAACTCCAATTCCTCGTTTAGTTCTATCAGATTTTGTCATTTTAAAAATATCATCGCGTATTTGATCACCAGGATCCATTTTCTTTTTGATTCCATCCATACCTGCTGCTGTAACTGCTGCAAATACAAGATATGGATTTGATGAAGGATCAGGTGCCCTGAACTCTAATCTTTTTAATTTGGAATATTGTTTTCCTTTCAGGTGCTTTGGAACTCTTACAATTGCTGAACGATTTCCTGCACTCCATGCAATATATGCTGGGGCTTCATATCCTGGTACTAATCTATGATATGAATTTGTAGTAGGATTACAAATTGCAGATAATGCTTTTGCGTGATTAATAATTCCACCACAGAAATATCTGCCAATTTGACTTAATTCAATATCATCATCAGGATCAAAAAATGCATTTTCCTTTCCTTTCCATAAACTGACATTAACATGCATTCCAGAACCTGCATCCATTGCAATTGGTTTAGGCATACATGTTGCAACTTTTCCATATTTTTGTGCCACATTTTTGATTACATATTTGTAAGATTGTGCAGCGTCTGCAGCATTTGTCATATAATCATACATAATATCAATTTCACATTGTCCTGCAGTTGCAACTTCGTGGTGATGATTATCACATAAAATTCCAAAATTTTTACTAAGAATATTTACACATTCATTTCTGTATGGTGTTAGAGTATCTGAAGGCGGTGAAGGATAATATCCTTCTTGTAATCCCATTGGATAACCATCTCCATCATTACTCCATGGTGCCTCTTTTGATTCAATTGAATATGATTGTCCTTTGTATGGTGTTAATACATCCCAATGAACTTTATCAAAAACAAAAAATTCTACTTCAGGACCCCATGTACTAAAATCAAATCCTTGAGTTTTGATATATTTCTCAGCATTTTGAGCAATTCCTCTAGGATCTCTAGATAATCTACCTCTATTTTCACCCCAATAAACATCACAAAGAAGTCTAGCTGTTTTATTTTCAGTCATCCAAGGAATAACTGCAAATGTATTTGGATCTGGCTTTAACAATAAATCTGAATCTTCTACAGATGTAAAACCAACAATTGATGAACCATCTAGTTTAGGTAATCCATCTCTCATTTGTTCTGGTGTAAATGTATTTGCTGAAATTGTGGTGTGATGAAAATGACCAGTAAGACCTGTAAACTGTAAATCAATAAATTGAATTCCTTCATGTTGAATTCTTGCAAATACTTCGTCAGGTGAATATCCTATTTGCATAGCTTTTCCGTGACTGACTTTATATGGCAATTTTATACTTCAATCAAACACAAATACAACCAGCATTTAAGGATTAGGTAGAATATGTCCGAATCAAATCAAATTGATATGAATTCATTACATAATACAGTTTTACGGGAAACTGAAAATGATTCCTTATTAGAAATTAAACCAAATTTTTATCAAAACCTATCTGATTTTATTGGAAATTTAAGAAAACAAGAATTTGACGATGTAGAAAATAAAATTAAAGATACAATGATCGAAATGGTAACTGAATTAACATCGTTATTGATACATATTAGATTGGAAAAAATTTCCAATTCTGATGATTTTGATATTAGTTATCTTCTTGACGAGGAAAAATTCATTTTAGATTCATTAGATGAACAAAATGAAAGAACAGAAATGATTCTTTCAGCAACAATTAATGGAAAATCAAAATTTCTTGAATCATTAGCTGAAAACCATAAAATCAAGAAAGTTGTAATTAGATTTCTTGATAATGTAGATGAAATTGTAGGTGCTGATCTTGAAAAATATGGACCATTTAAGGCTGAAGATATTGCTACAATTCCATATGAAAACGCTCAGGCTTTAATTGCTAAAAATATTGCAACTAAAGTAAGATGGGAAGATTAGGTAGAAATTATACCTATTTGTCATAAGAATATGTCTCATACTGGAGTGGATGTAATTGATTTTCTATTCTATACAATTTATCCAGTAATTGGAATTTTCATTGTTGAAATTATTTCTCGAGCAATCAAACTTCCAAAATGGATTAAACTTTGGACTCAGGCAGTTGTATCTGTAGCTTTTGGTATTTACTATTGGTTTATTCTACCTGCACCCCAAAATTTTCCATTAACTGCAATGGTTATGTTTGCATTAGCAATTGCTTTAGTTTATCAAGGAAGACGAGCAAAAATTTCTCCTGAGAAAAGCCCTTACTAGTTTGATTATTTTCCAAAAAATCTTTTAAAAATACTTCCTTTCCCTTTATTTCCATCACGAATTACTTTTCTTTGTCCAAATCTTTCAGATCTAATTTGTCGTAGTTTTACACATCTATGTTCTTCTGGAAGTCGATGTTCAGCACAAAATGGATCTTTACAATAACTACAATGAAATGGCATATCTGTCATATCCCCGCAATATGCACATTTTTCAGCTATCATAATTTACTATGAATTTTTTCTTTTAAAAAACTTATGAGAACTTGATTAATTTTTTTAAAATATTACTAACAAAATTTTCTAAACATTTTTAGTATTGATAAAAAAAATTCTATTGATTACAAATGATTAATGATAAAGTTGCAATTATTACTGGAGCAAGTAGTGGAATTGGTGAGGCTACAGCAATAACACTTGCAAAAGCTGGAGTTAAAGTTGCAATTGGTGCTAGAAGGGTTGATAGATTAGAAGAATTATCTAAAAAAATTATTGCTGAAGGTGGAGAAGTTCACTTTCAAAAATTAGATGTTACTAAGCGTGAAGAATGTGATAATTTTGCTAAAGCAGTTTTAGAAAAATGGGGTTCAATTGATATTTTAGTAAATAATGCAGGGTTGATGCCATTAAGTTTTTTCAAAAATCTCAAAGTGGATGAATGGGATCAAATGATTGATGTTAATATCAAAGGAGTATTGTATTGTACAGGCTCAGTTATTTCTCATATGAAAGAAAAAAAATCAGGACATATAGTTAATCTTTCATCAGTAGCTGGTAGAGTAGTATTTCCTGCTGGCAGTGTTTATTGTGCAACAAAATTTGCTGTAGCTGCATTTACAGAAGGATTAAGACAAGAATTTAGTGTTCGATCTAATATTCGTGTAACTAGTATTGAACCTGGAATAGTTGCAACTGAATTAACTGATACTATCACTGATGAATCTCTTCAACAATTTGTAGAAAATGGAAAAAAGATGGAAACATTACAAGCACAAGATATTGCAAATGCAATTTTGTATGCAGTAGATTCCCCATCACATGTTAATGTCAATGAAATTTTGATACGACCTACAACTCAAGAAAAATAAATTGTCGAATATTCCACATGTAGTAATTTTAGGTGGAGGTTTTGGTGGACTTGCTGCAGCTAATGAAATACGAAACACATTAGATTCATCAAAAGTCAAAATTACAATTATAGATAAAAAAGACTGGTTTATGGTTGGATATGCAAAATTATGGATAATGAATGGGACTAGAACTTTTGAAAATTCTATTGGTTCATTAAATGAATTACCAAAAAAACAAATTAATTTTATCAAAGATGAAATTATTGAAATTAATCCAAAAAATAATTTTGTAAAAACAAAATCTGAAAATATTTCATTTGATTTTCTTATAATTGCCATGGGAGCAGTATTGGCACCTGAAAAAATTCCAGGTTTAACAGAAAATGGATTTAATTTGTATGATCATAATCAACTTGATGAAATTCATCACAAATTAAATAAAATAGAATCTGGAAAAATTGCTATTGTCATTATGGGAATGCCTTACAAATGCCCACCAGCCCCTTTTGAGGCTAGTTTACTAGTAGATTCTATGCTTAGAAAAAGAGGAATACGTGATTCTGTACAAATTGATTTTTACAGTCCTGCACCAATTACGTTACCAGCAGCAGGTCCTGAAGTAAGTAAACAAATACTTGATTTAGTGAATTCAGAAAAAATTACTTTTCATAACTCTCAAAAAATTAAACATGTGGAATCTAAAAAATTGATTTTTGAAAATGATGAATATAGTTTTGATATCCTTTTAGCAATTCCACCACATATTGCACCCAAAATAATCTATGATTCTAATTTAGCAAAGGCACCAGGATTTATTCCAATTGATAGGGATTGTAAAACACCATTTGAAAATATTTTTGCAGTTGGAGACGTTACAAGCTTAACAGTAATTGATTCTTTGGTAGTACCTAAGGCAGGAATTTTTGCAGAAGGTGAAGGAATTACCGTTGCAAAAAATATTATTTCAAAAATTGAATCAAAGGAAACGTCTGCCATATTTGATGGTAAGGGTGGATGTTTTTTAGAATCAGGTAGAGATACTGCTTCAATTATTGAAGTAGATATGTTTACAAATTCTAAACCTTCTACTAAATTAACAGAATCAACAAAAGATAATCTTTCTAAAAAATTAGATTTTGAAAAAGAAAGACTATCAAAATGGTTATGATTAATCTTTATTTTCTTTATCTCTTGTTAGATGTTCTAAAATTGCTTTAACTTCAACACCTAAATCTTGATTACCTTTTGACAAGTTTAATTTTTCAGCAATACTATTTTTAAAATCTTGATCTTCTATCTCTATACTTCTTTTTTGAACACAATCTGTATGATCTTTATCAGTAGCTGAAATTTTATTACAAATATTACAAATTTTCATAATTTCTATTTGACAATAGGACGATTTAATAATTTCATTTTGTGCCTGTGAAATTAGGGATCGTAGTCTAGCTTGGTATGATACTAGCCTGGGGGGCTAGTGGTCGCAGGTTCAAATCCTGCTGATCCCATTATAATTTTAAAATTTTGAGCAATTTTTCAAAATTGTCTCGTGTTTTTTCTTGTTTGTATGATTTTAAGGCAAAAATAATTTTTTCTTTAGATGAATTTTTGTAAATTTTTTGAGCATGTTTTGCAATACCTGATCCGATAAAAAATGCTTGAGTAATTGATGTTACATTAGAGGGTCTTCTTTTTGTACTGGAGCTCTCAAAATCAATTAAAACCACTTTATTTTTACCAACAATAACATGCTTTGAAATGTTACTTAATTCACCATGATCAAATCCAATTTGATCTAATCTATAACAATCTTCTAAAACATTTCTTATTGTAGATTTTAATTGCTTCGCACTACCTGATCCTTTTAGCATTTCAATCCAATCACTAAATTTTTTACCTTCAATGTATTCCATAACCAAGAAATTTTTACTAACATCAATCATTTTGGGACCAACACTAACTGAATTTACTAATTTTAATAATATTGATTCATTTTTCATATTTTCTCTTTGAGAATCAGTTCTTCTAATTTTTAAAGCAACTTCTTTGTTTCCTCTTTTTACAAGTACAACAAGACCAACGTAACCTTTTCCTAATATTTCTAAATTCCCAATTGTAGTTGGACCTGTCAAACAAATTGATTTTATTTTTAATTTTTCTAATTCATTAATTCTTGATTTTATTTGACGATTAGTTGCATTTGGATATCCTAAAATTTTTGAGTATGGTTCTTCTGTAAATTTTTTAATTGAAATGAAGGAGTGTGCCATCTACTGAAATCACTTCAGATACCTCCTCTTTAATTGATTTACTTAGAGTCTTATTTCCTATAACTACCTTAAAACCTCGTTTAAAATCACTTTGAAGACCTTTTGGTATGCCTACTTTAAGATTTTTTTTCAAAAATTCGTTCATAAATTTTTCTGCACTGACATGTTTTCTTTTTTCTAATGAATTTATTTTTGTATTATTTCCAATCCATACTAATTCACCTTCTTTAAGATTTTTAGAAATGAAACTATGTGAACTATCATTTCTAAAAAATTCTGGTCCCCTCTTTTGATATATTTCACTGATGACTGTAGATTCTAAAAAGAATGTGAGATATGCTTCTTTTTGTTGATCTGTATATGATTTACTTCTAAGTACAGTAAATCCTTCTAATTCTAATTGTGTGGACAATGTTGATGTTGCTCTTTTAATTTGCCCCCAAATAATGTCTGGACTTCTAGTTTTGAATTCAAATCTTACAATTAGTAAATTATTCCAAAACTTTTTTGATATTTTTGATTTTTGATTTTTAAAAAATTTTAAACTTGGTTTATTTTTTAATGCTCTACAACTAAGAATAAATTTTCCAATGTTTTCGTTTGAAATTGCAGCAGCTAAATTTCTATTACTATCAATTGGATCAATTACAACTATCGCTGTATCAAAAGATTTTGAAGTTTTTCCAATAATTTGTTTTTCCTTAATTTTTGTCATTGATTTTATTAAATTTTCAAAACTTCCAAATTCTAAAATTAAAACTTCTGAAATGTATCCACTGAAACCTTGTTTTGCAATTTCTGCACCATAAATTTTATTTGATTTTAAAAATGTCTTTAGAATTCTTACTTCATTTCTCATTTTTAATGTTAATGATTTTTTCATAAATTTAGTATGAAATGGTGATCTATCAGCAGCACTTTTCCATTCACCAATTTTAACATCATAACATGGTACAATGTTGATTTTTGTATCCTTAATTTTAGCCTCAACATAAGGATGTTGAGAGTATCTAACATATGGAGAATGTTTTTTTAGTGATTCAAAACCTATTTTCTTTGAAATATTTTCTAATTTTTCTTCAGAAATATTTTTTTTAAATTTAATAAAAATATCAATATCAGCATTTTTTGATAACCATGTATCTTTAGCATATGAGCCTCCAAATTCTAATTCTACTACTTCAGAATATTTTTGAATCTCATTTTCAACTAATTTGTATACTTTATCTGCAATTTCTTTTTTTGATTTTTGATTTATCTCAGATGGAATTGTTGTTTTTGCAATTTTAGAAATAATTTGTTTCATTATTTTACCACTAATCATTTTTTAATTGATTTTATATTAATTTCATTATTTTGACATATTTTCTAATAGTTAACTTCATAGACGAGTATTTTTTTTGATATATGTTGAGTAAATTACTTGTATGCCTAACAGGTATGCCTGGTGCTGGTAAATCTACAATTGCTGAAGGTTTGAAATCCAAAGGTTATGAAATTGTTAATTTAGGAAACGCAGTCAGAAATGAAGCTAAAAAAAGAAATTTAGAAGCAAGTAGAGAAAATCTTGGAAAATTAATGTTAGAACTAAGAGAAAAAAATGGATCTGGTGCAATAGCTGAATTAGTTAAATCAGAAATAGAATCTTCTAGTGCAAATGTGTTATTAATTGATGGAGTTAGATCTAATGATGAAATACAAGTTCTTAAAAAATTTGGAAATGTAAAATTATTAGCAATTCATGCATCTACAGATACCAGATTTAGTTTCTTACAAAAAAGAGGAAGATCTGATGATCCACAAACAAAAGAACATTTTGATGAAAGAGATAATCGTGAATTGGGTGTTGGTATTAGCAATTCTATTGCATTATCAGATTATGCAATCTCTAATATTGGTTTAACAAAAGATGAATTAATTACAAAATCATATGAAATAATTCAAAGATGGATTGAATGAATATTCCAAGTCTTAGCTGCAAAATAGAAATGTTTTGTACAATAAACCCCTCTGAATCTATAGAAAAAATTGAACAGGCAATTTCTAATATTTTTCCTTATTCAATTATAAATAATAATAATTTTTCAATAAATGCACAATCAAAAGAATTAAGATCATTTGAAAAAATTTATCAATTTATTCATAATAATAATCTACAAAAAAATTATTTACGTTCACTCGAAGATAATTTACAAGATGATACAACATGGTTTTATCTAAATAAACAAGCAGCATTTGTTGAACAAATTGCAATATGTGAAGAATCAAATGAATCTCCATTGGGACCAATCAAAGTTATTTTGACATCATCAATTGATTGGATAGTTTATGATTAGATAGTTTATGATTAGATAAAATTAGTTAAGAAAATTCACTCATTTTTGATTATTTTTTTTAGTATGAATTTAAAATCTATTTTTGAAGAATATATGAAATGTTAATAAAATTAGGCATAATTGGGGCTGTTTTGGTTTTAGGCGGTATGATGTTTTCTACCGAAATTATTACATTATTTCCAAATACTTCAGCATTGTTATCTGATTCACTAAAAGATGACATTAATGGTTTGAATGAAAAAGTAACAAATTCTGCTGAAAATCGTTTAGATTCTTCTATTGATAAAACTATTCAAAGTATTAGCGATAGTGTGTATGAAGGAATTACAGAAACTGGAGATAAATTAGTTGAAAATGTTAATGAAAAAATTTCTCAAGGAATTACAGAAACTGGAGATAAATTAGTTGAAAATGTTAATGAAAAAATTTCTCAAGGAATTACAGAAACTGGAGATAATGTTAAATCACAAATTGTAGAATCAAGTCAATCATCTAAAGAAACTCTTGTAAATGAAGTATCTGGATTTGATCCATTTAATTTTATTAAAAATATATTTAAAATTAATTAATTTCTACTTCTAAAAGATCTTTAGCAGTAATAACTGAATTATGAATTTGTTCTGCTTCTGTCTTATGTCCAATTTCATCTTTATATCTTGCAGAAAAATGTGTTAAAATTAAATTTTTTACATTTGCCTTTTTTGCTAGCTCAGCAGCTTGTTTTGCTGTTGAATGACAAGTATCTTGTGCTTTTTGTTTTTCTTCATCAAGAAATGTAGAATCAAAAACTAAATAATCACATTCATTAAAAAATTTTTCTAATTCTTTTGTTGGCATTGTATCTCCTGAAATTCCTATTTTCTTACCTGAACGTTTTTTACCTAATACTTGTTCTGGTTTGATTATTTTTTCATTATTAATAACGTCTATACCATTTTGTAATTTATTCCATAATTCACCTTCTGGTATGCCTAATTCTTTTGCTTTTTCAACATTAAATCTTCCTGGTTTATCTTTTTCTTCAAACAAATATGAAAATGCAGTTATTGAGTGATTTGCTTTTGCTGCATGAATTAAAAATTTATTATTTTCATAAATTGTTCCTTCATTTACAATTGTAATTAGAATAGAAAATGGTAATCCAAAATTTAAGATTTTAATATTTGCAGCAAGAAATTCATCAATTCCTTTAGGGCCAAAAATTTCTAAAGACTCTGTTCTATTTTGCATTGACATTGTTTGTAATAATCCTAGAATCCCTACACAATGATCTCCATGTAGATGTGTCACAAATAATTTCATTTTTTTATTCCATCCTAAACCTGATTTCATATATGAAATCTGTGCAGATTCACCTGCATCAAACATTAGAATTTCACCTTCTTTTTCTAAACATATACAAGACAATCCTCTTTTTTCTGTTGGCTGTGCAGCTGATGTTCCTAAGAATACTAGTTTCATTTGATTAGAATAGTTCTTGTGAGACTTTTATGCCTATAGATGTGATATTTTTTCAATCCTTTTAATTTCATTTTAGGATCTAATTCTTTTTTATACATTATAGCAATTTTTTTACCTTTAGGAATAATTGAGATAAATCTTTTTAAAACTTCTTCAGGTTTTTCTGATGCTTTTGAAGATCTACCGTATGGTAAATCAGTAACAATTCCGTTGAAATCATTTGAAATTTTTACTAATTCTTGAAAATCTGAATTTAAAATTTTTGATTTATAACTATTAATCTTAAGATTTTCTTTACTCATTTCACACATTTTTACGTCAAAATCTATTCCAATTGCATTAATGCCCATAGATTCAGATTCTAGTAATGTTGTGCCTGTACCACAAAACGGATCACATAGGGTTTCCCCTTTTTTCAATCCAATCAAGTTTATCATAACTCTTGTCAGTTTCCAATCTAATTCATGAGGGTATTTTTTACTTTTTTTAGGATGTTTCATTTCTTCATTTTTTTCTGAAAAACCAAAAAAATTCTCTTTATTTGTAAAAATTAGATATACTGTAATATCTGGATTTTTTAAATTTACTTTTGCATGTGTAAATTTGGATATCATATCACCCATAGAACTCTCTAATTCTGGTACATTCAATTGATTTGATGATAGATTTACTACTCTACATACAAAACTTTTTGTATTTTTTAGCACTTGAAAATTGTCTTCATCTAAAAATAATCCTGACATTTTTCTTAATATTTGTCCAGAAGTTTTTACAAATGTAGCACGTTTTGTAATCTCTTTCCAATTTGTTTTTGATTGAATAATAATTAGATTTGAAATTATTTTTATTTTAGCAAATCTATCGTACATTTTTACAATAGAAATTATTTCATCAGTTGCAAGTTCTAAATAATCTTTTGATAAAATAAAAAAACTTTCTGGCATTACATTATTGCCTTTGCAATAGTCTTTGAAATATCAACTTTTGATGTTTTTCCTAGAATTGTATTTGTACTAATAATTCTTGTGACTCCTGATTTTTTTATTTCTCTCTCAGCATTATTTATTAGAAGTGCGTGTGTACATGCAACATAGATTTTTTTACATTTTTGTTTTTTAAGAAATTGTGTAGCTTTGATAATACTGCCACCAGTACTTATCATATCATCGACTAAAATTAAATCCCTATTTTCAACTTGTTTCAAATTTTTTGTTTTAATTTTTACTTTTCCTGTTTTTCTGTCTCTAGTTTTTTCTAGCGCGATATAATCTGAATTGAATTCCTTTGCAAATTCCTTTGCTCTTTCTTTTCCACCTTGATCCGGTGATACAACTAAGGGATTTTTTAGGCTCAATTTCTTAAAATATCCTACAAGATCCGGAATTGCAGTTACATTTTTTGTTTTAATGTCAAAGTACTTCAATCCAATTAAACTATGAATATCTACAGCAATTATTTTTGATGCTCCTGCACCTTTGAATAATTTACCAAGTACTTTCATTGTAACAATTTCCCCAGGTAGAAATTCTCTATCTTGTCTAGCGTATCCCATATATGGAATTACAGCAATTACTTCTGATGAATTTTCTTTGGCTTTAGTGATTAATGATAATGCTTGAACTAAGTTAGTATCCACAGGTGGATAAATTGATTGTACAACAATAGATTTCTTTTTTGATATTTTACCAACTAATGTAATTTTACTTTCACCATCAGGAAATATTTTGATTTCTGATTTTACAAAATTAGCCTTTATTTGTTTAGATAGTTCTTTTGCTAAACTTTCAGAAGTTTTTCCTGAAATTACTGATAATTCACTCAATAAGCAAATATGATTTGAAGGGATTCTTAAGTTTTGAGAAATTATTTTTATTCGTCGCCTTCTCCACGACCTAAATCTCCTAATCCATACTCATCAATTACTTTATTTCTAAATTCATCTTTTTCATCAATTTCTACTTGCTCTTTCTTCTCATCTCCCTGATATACAGTTCTGATTGGCCATGGGATTCTAATATCATATTTTTTAAATTCTTCATACATGATCATTCTTAGATCTGTTTTTGTTTTAAATTGGGCTCCATAATCTTTTACGTATAGCCACATTGAAAAATCTAATGCAGAATCATTGAATTGATTAAATCTTACAACTGGTTGTGAAATATCTACATGTAGATCCTTATCACACCCACAACTTGATTTATTTTCATCTAAGTATGAGCATCTATTTTGTCTAATTAGGTGTCTTCCTTTACCATCTTTAATTTCAATCATACCACGTTTTCCAATTTTCACTAAAATTGCAGCAACTTGTTTTGGATCATTAAGATAGGAAACACCTACTGTAACTACTGCAGGAACAAGTTTGTTTTCTTTTGTATAATTGATTATTTGCGCTGTTACCA
>Ga0209095_1000862_pt1 | contig 17354 bp, 12 predicted proteins | sample COGITO_mtgs_1104_3_FD_184795 | JGI IMG/M metagenome (GOLD analysis project Ga0209095, IMG submission 184795) | Pelagic marine microbial communities from North Sea - COGITO_mtgs_110404 (SPAdes) (version 2) | ecosystem: Environmental > Aquatic > Marine > Epipelagic ... | reverse complement strand
TATAAGCCTTATTACTATGATAACTATTAACCATAACATTATTAACATGTATATTATTCAAAGGATTATGTGCAATTATCGATAATGCAGATAATGTTTTGCCATAACCAACAATATCTCCTAGAATACCAATATTAGTTGATATTTTAATATTGTCGTAATTCATATCACTTGAAGATGCTGGTAAACTTATATTATTTTTTTTAATTTTATAATTGATTGAACCAACATTTTCCATATGAATAGCTTTATAAAGACATGCAAGTTGATGTGGTTTTAAAATCTTATTAATTTTATCAGGTTGAGAAGAACGAGGTGACAAAGAATCTATCTCAATATTATATATAATGTCTTTATCCGACATTTAAACTTATCTATTATTATGTAAGTATATTTTATATAGATTTTACACAAATATTTTATGAAAATGATATAAGAACTTATATAGATAAAATGTATATATGAACGACGATAATAAAGTGATAGAAAATAAAAATAGTGAATTACCTAAATTGAAGAAAATTATATTTGCTCTCCCGGGAGATAATTTTAGTTCTAAATTTTTAATTGCCTGGACTGCGACTATTAGTAAATTATGGGATATGCGAAAATATGATATTATGATTTCACCATCAACGGGCTCATTTGTATCGTTTGTAAGAATGCATACATTGGGATTAGATACTCTGCGTGGAGAAGATCAGAAACCATTTAATAATCAGGATTATGATGTATGGATTACTATTGATAGCGATATTGTATTTACACCTGATCAAGTTGTTGAGTTAATTGAATCAACCGAACAGCATCCTGTTGTAGCAGGTATGTATAGAATGTCCGATTTGACAAATTATGCTTTTGTAAAAGATTGGGATATTGAACATTTTAAGAAAAATGGTAGTTTTAAATTCTGCACTCCTAATGAGATCGAAGAGTGGAAAAAAGAAACGGAATTTAAATACTTTCCCGTCGTGTATTCAGGTATGGGATTTATGGCAATCAAAAAGGAGGTGCTTGATAAATTGAAATATCCGTATTTTGATTCGGAAGTTGAAGTTATTGAATGTGATGATGGTAAAATTATTAGGGATATATGTAGTGAAGATGTTGCTTTTTCAAAGAACATTAATAAAGCAGGATATCAAATTATGATTAATACAAATATTCGAGTCGGACATATTAAACCTCTTATAATATAATTTATTTTATTTCATATAATTAAATGGAAAAAATATCATTATATTTTGAAAAAATAAGTAATTATTATCCACTTATTGTACTTATAATATATCTAATATATTATATATTTTCTAACTCTGTAATTACTCTAATAATATTGATAATAGGAGTATATATTGGATTTTATTTAAATAATTTTATCAAGGAAAAATTAGAATATTATAAGGGAATTATTTAGATCTTTTATTATATTGTCTTTTTAAACCGCCAATTTTTTCTTTTTCTTTTTCTTTTTCTTTTTCTTTTTCTTTTTCAGAAGAACTGCTTGATGAAGATGATGAAGATGATGATGAAGATGATGATGAAGATGATGATGAAGATGATGATGATGTATCGCTATTATAACCTTTATTTTCGGTTGCTTCTTTTTCGAGTCTTTCCATTTCTTCCACCTTGGATTGTTCTATTCTTACCATTTCTTCTTTTTTTGATTGTTCTTGTTCGCGTAGTTCCATTTCTTCTTTTTTGGATTGTTCAAGAATTCGCATTTCCTCTCTTTTAGCTTCTGCAAGTCTATGAACTTCATCTCTTTGTTCTTGTTCGCGTCTTTCAGCCTCCACTCTTTCAGCTTCGTCTCTTTGTGTTTGTTCGTGTTTTTGAGCTTCATCTCTTTGTTCTTGTTCGCGTCTTTCAGCCTCCACTCTTTCAGCTTCGTCTCTTTGTGTTTGCTCGCGTTTTTCTACTTCAACTCTTTGCGCTTGTTCTCTCTCTATTTGTTGTATTCTAGCTTGTTCTATTTTAACATTTTCATCATTTTTATTAGAAGCCTCATTCATAAATGGTAAATATGAATATTCTTCAACATTTTCAGGTGGTTTTTGCATAGTATTTAATTGATTGTTGGGCGGTGGGATAATTGTTTCTTCTGGTTGCGAAGAGAAATACCAATACATTATACCCCCTATAATTAACAGAACAACAAATGAAACAATGCTTATCAATACCCATTTAAATTTGCTCATGATATCTTCCTCTTCTTCTCCTTCTTTTGTATCATCTGTCTTATCTTCGGTCTTATCTTCGGTGTCTTCTTCTTCTGGCTCTATACCTAATATAATTTCATCTTCACTTTCTCTTTCCTGTTCTCTTGCTTCAAGTGCATCTCTTATATTATCAATACTTGAATCATCGGAAAAATTCTCTTTTTTTAATGATGTTATAAATATATCTATTATTCCCATTTTCTCTTTTTCTTCATCTTTAACAACATTATTGGCTTTATTTAATGTGTTAATTAATCCGTCGAGTAACGTTATAGAAGGAGACATTTTTATTTGAATAATTACTACTCTATAATAATATATTATTTAATTAGATAATATACATATTAAATGGAATTATTAAAACCCATTTATGTAAAAAGATGGTTAACTGAAACACAATATAAAACTTATGTTTTTGATACTAACAAATTAAATGTATATAAGTCTACTTATATCATAATTAATGAATATATATTTCAAGATAATAATTATGATGATGCACTCAATAAAATAGTATATTATATATTACAAAAAGATAAAGATATTGAATTGCCCTTTTATTTTTGGGATGAAGAAAATCTACTATATGATATAGAAACAATTAAGTGGAAAGGCTATGATGTAAACCCATTTAAATCAAAAGATAGAAAATCAGAGACCTTAAAAGAACCTATAAACATATCAAATAAATATAAACTATTTAAAAAAACAGAAATTAATTTAGTATTTTATAGCGATTTTAAATATGATATAAAATATTATTTTGATAAATCAATAAAACTACCAGAAATAACTAAGAAAGTTAAAGAATTAATCAAAAATGAAGAACCGCTAGTTAATTTATATAATAAGGATATTAAATTTGCTAAATTATCATTAGAAGAATATAATGATGTAAGTTTTGAAATTAAATTAGACGATATAGAATCTTTACTGATATTATTTGATAAACTAGAAACCAATGAAAATATGCAAATTATGCAATTAATAAATAATAATAATGCAATATACAAATTGTTTAAAGAACACACTTTTACAAATGAAAAAGAACTCGCATTTATTTTTAACTTACTAAATACGAAGGATGAACTATTAAATATTTATTATAAAGGAAAAACATCTAAAATATCTATATCAAATACCAATGCAATTATTAATTTTAAATATCCCATAGATAATGGTAATAAATGGGCAAATATCATTAGTGATAAAAAAGATTTTATAGAATATATAAAAAAATATATTGATATCAAAACCGATTTTAAAGAAAAAGATATCAATTTAAGAGTTAAGTTTATGGTTGATAATATAGAATATCCAACTTTAATTAAAAAATTAGGAACATATTCTAATATATTTGAAGCTATAATATTTAAAAACGAAAAGAAAAGGAATAGTGGATATTATAGCTACAAAAGAGTTAATGATATATTGAATAATAAATTTGATGTTACTTCATATATTAAATCTAGATTAATTGTTGGTATGTCGGAAGATGATATAGTAAGGGAATTAATACAATTTGGATATACAAAAATAGAATCCGTTGAATTAGTAAAACAAGAATTAAAAATTATTGGAGATATCGGATTTAATGACTTAGATAAAAATCCAAATATAATTGAAGGTACTTATATTGTTGTTAAAAAAAGTGGTAGTGGATTTGAAATTGATATTAAAAATTGCAAATCATATTACGAGTTAGATAATATTAAATTTTGGCTAAATAAAATAATAGAACAAACGCGTGTTATAGAAAAGAAACCAGTAATTAAGAAAAAGGACAAAACACCTGAACCACCTCCTAAAAAAAGCTCTTCTAAATCTCCTGATGATAATTCAATTGACAAAGATGACAAAGATGAGGATTTTGATGACTTTTCAAAATTTAAAGGTGGTGTTAAAAATGCAGAATTTAAAAACTATTTAATAAATCGTTTGCGCAACGCAGACAAAGAGTTATATCAAGATAATAATAAATCGCGTAAATGCCAAAAAGAACATCAACCTGTTGTCCTATCAAAAGAGGAATTAGATGAAATAAAAGAAAAAGGTTATGATAAATATTTTGATAATATTATTGAATACGGTAGTAAACCAGATATAAAGAATTATTATACATGTCCTAGATTATGGTGCCCAACTAGTAAAATACCATTAGATGAAAGTTTAGAAAATCCAAAATGTCCTGGTGAAAATGAAGAACCAATGAAAATGAATGAAGATATGAAAAATTCAAATAAACCACGATATGCATATTTAATTAAAAATATTAATTTACCATGCTGTGGTAAGAAAAAACCGAAAGAAATAGAACAAACCAAGGTATCTGTCAAAAAATCCGATTCAAAAGTTTCAAACAAACTAGATGATGATGATAAAAATTATATAATGAACAAAATACCACTACCATATAAAGGGAGATATGGTGATATATCAAAAGAGTTATACAAGCTATTAAAACCTGATAATTATGGTGATTATAATAAGCAATGTCTTTCTCCTAATAATATTAATAAAAGGGAATGTATATTAAGAAAAAGTATAATAAATCAAAAAGATATCACGAGTAAATACGATTGCATTGTTAATGTTGTTGCTTTTTTATTAGGAAAGACAAAAGCCGAATTTATTAAAGATATTATTGATAAATTAGACATAATAACATTTATCTCTCTTGATAATGGTAATGTATGTAAAGATTTTGTTGAACTAGAACCAATTGTAGCAAGTGATAATATGGAAATGTATAATAGTTTTATAAAATTCAATAAAAATTTTAAAAATATAGAATTGGATATACCGGATTCAAGTGATAATTCCAAAACTGCTAATTATAAAAAGTCAAGATATTTGTATATATATAAATCGTATTTAAAATTTATTAAATACTTGTCTGCTGATAATTATCCTTTTGATAAAACTATCAAATATCTTAATTCATTAGTTGCTATTTTATATAAAAAATTAATTGTACTATGGGATATAGAAAAAATAAATGAAAATGTTCAAATAAATATGATATGTCCTTACTACACTAGATATATAGATTTATATTCATATTTAGATAAAAGTCCCAAATTTATTATGATAACAAAAGAAAACAATCATTACGAACCATTAATATCAAGATCAATTAACATGAAAAGTGATAAAAAAATGTTTAATTTGGAAGAATATAATGTTATTAAAGATATATTGATAAATTGTACTAATAAAAATAATTTTGATGAATATGATGTAGGAATATTTACAAATAAAGATAATATAAATGCCTTAAATAAATTATTGAAAGAAGAAAGTGAATTGTTTAGTTTTGAATCAATTATAATAAATACAGATTATACAATTGACAAAATTATCTTAAAAAACAATATGTTGCTACGCTTTAATAAACAATCTATTATAATTTTAGCATTATTAATGAAAGAATACAATATTAAAAATGTTATTTTCATTGACGACATAATTGATAAGGAATATGATATCAAAATAATTAAGGATGTATTTGAAAAGTTTAAAAAAGGTTTTGAAAATATAAAGGAACTAGGATTTAGTATTGAAATAGGCAAAACAATATTGGATACAAAAGAAATAACAAGAACTAAAATAAAAATAACTGATGAGAAATACGAGACTATTAACAATAATTTTATACTACCATTTAATAATAGAAATAACTATAATGAATATATCAAAAAAAATGATAAACAAATAAATAAATTAGAAAAAATGCGATTATTGGTGAAAAACAAACTTTTAAATAAGAAGTTTACTGATGAATATTATAAAGCATTATGTAATAAGTCAAGAAGAAAAATTGTCAAAGCGCTATTGAGCGAGTTTGAATCATCGTCGCATAATTCAAAAGATATTAGAGATATTCAAATAATTATTGAAGAAATACCATTATCATCGAGGGCAAATATTAAAAAATGGTATAACAAATCATTATTATATTCAAAATACGATTATATTAATGAATTATCAAATAAAATAAAAGATAATGGAAAAGAATTAATATTTACACAATATGCAATTGGTGATAAAATACCATTAGAAATAATAAAATATCATGAAGCACTGCCAAATAATATAAGTAATATTGAAGAAACGGTTGAATACTACAAATTATTAGATAGAATCAAAGTGGCTGATAAAAAATTACCAGATATATTTATTGGTGAAGAAATTTCTCTCAATACCAAATGGACTAAATATAAAAAGAAGATATGGTACAAATTAAGATATATTAAAACTAATTATAAAGATAATTCTATTAATGAGTTATGTAATTATTTATTAGAAAAGTTAAATATAAATATTATTTCATACAAGGATATTATAGCAAAATCTAATAATTATTATTTAGATGTTTTTAATAAAGATAATTTTGATAAAAATAAAAAATATAGAATTAAAAAATTATTTAAGGATCCCCAATTCTATCAAGCATATTTAAAAGAAATGAATAGTATAAATAAAACAAAAAAATCTTTTAAAACTCTTAACATATTTCTTGAAACTTATTTTGATAAAAGTTCTTTTGATGAAAGATATAAAATAGTAAATAATATAGTAACAACAGGGTCAATTAAATATCCAGGTGATATAGATATATATAATATTGCCAAGTTATTAAACATATCCATATTATTAATACACAACAGGTCAGAATATGGCAAAGGCATTAAGGTTGACAAAAGAGCAGGTGATAAAGATCTAAATATAACAACATCGGTATTTAGAGCAGAAAATAATATTATGGAACGACCTTTAATAATGTTATATAGAAAGATAGAAAAAACAAATATAAGTTATTATATAATTAAAAATACAGAAATAAAAGAGACGATATATATGGATTTACATGATGTTCCCGATGAAATTAAAAATAAAATATTAGATTCAACAATATCTGACGAACTATCATCATCTACTTCAACAACACCTATATAATTTTAACTTTTTGTTCTGGTATTTTATAGCATCTACTATCTTTTTTCCTTAAATCGAATTGCACATTTAAATCACTTTCAATACATTTGTTGAATATTTCTGTTGATTCATCTTCTTCCTGTATATCTTCTAATTCTTCTTTTTTATCTTCAACATCTTTCAACAATTCCATCATGTGTTCTTCATCAATCAATATTCTACTATCACCTGTACCACAAGGTGGCTGTTGGCCCAACATAACATTTGCAGATACACCATTAACCTTATCATATTCCGCAAATATACTTGCATTAATTAACATATCTGTTGTTTCTTCAAAAGAAGATTTAGCCAATGGTCCAATATCACCCCTATTGATACCATGTCTATCTATTGACATCAATTGTCCTTTATAAGTCATTGTATCAATCAATAGAGACATATGTCTAAAATTCATTGAACCTTCGCTTGTAACTGCTACTAATTCTTTATATAATGCATTTCTTGCAGCTTCAATACCAAGAGTATCATAAATTTCACGAATATCATTAGAAATAGTTCTTGTTGAATCAATATTTGGATTAGCCAATATATCAATCAAATTGGTACCATCAGTATCAAGAACCCATTCAACCATATTATCAAATTTATTATTTTCTTCATTATATTTAGTATATTTCTTTTTATTCAAAGATACCTTTTTAATACCTTTGTACCCTTTTAAGATAATTTGATATACAATATTATGTTCAATTGCTTTAATTGTAGCAATTTCATCTTTATCATCAATGTCCTTCAATGCCGCCTCTGTTAATTTTATTCTGAAAACACACTCCTCAGCATTATCATCACTATATACACAATCAATATATTTATCGTAAGCTAAATTCAATTTAGTATAAACATCAATCATTTTAAGTCCAAATAGATTCATTTTAGATTTATTGAATATCAATCTTAGAACCCATGGTGAACTACTACGTGCTTTACATCTATTGCTTTCAATTTCTTCAAACTCTTTGTATACCTTCATAATACCCTGATCCTTTTCAATATTTGTATCATAATATTCACCATTATCCCAATAGATTTCACTATATTCTAGAATATCAGATAATTTTGTAATTTCTATTGAATTTTTGATGTTCATGGCATGATTTTTTGTAATATTAATACGAGAATCTGTAATTTCACCATCTTCATTCATATCAGGGTTAACAATACTAGCTACATCTTGTTTCATATAGATTATTAATGTTGGAGTTTTCGTTTTCTTTGTGGCTGATAAGATCTCTTTAAGTCTCGGTACGCCCGATGTGGCTTTCACAGCTGCTGCCGTCCCTGACACATGAAACGAGTCAAGTGTCATTTGAGTACCTAATTCTCCAATTGTTTGAGCAGCAACTATTCCTACCATTTCTCCTGGTTGTGCAATAGCCTGCTTAAAATATTCGTTAACTTGTTCAACAATCCAATCAAATATTTCTTTTGTGAAATGATTATGAAATATTAATTTTTTGGGATTTAAATGAATTCTCAACAAGATATGAAAGAATTTCATTCCTTGCATATTATTTTTGATAAATAACTCTTTTATTAGCTTATCAATAGTAGTTAATACATAATCTGGTTTTAAATCAGTTTTAAATGCATCAACGCCAATTGATTGCAAGCGTTTATTCGCATTGTTAATAATTCTGTCAAATGGAATTGGATAATTAATAAACTTCTTTTTCTCACCATTAAATACATATTTAATCAAAAACTCTTTATCTTCGAGCATTTCTTCAAAATGTTTATTACATTTTTTATAAGTATCACCATTAATACTATCAAATGCTTCTTTTGTCATGTGAATCGAAGCATTATCAGTTGATTTCAAATTATATTCTTGGTCTATTTCTAATAATTCTTTATCAATTGTATTAATAAATTGTACTTCAATTTTACATCCGTCCATACCATCTTCTCCATAAATATATTGAATAATAGAACCAATAGCAGTTCTGACTGTATTATCATAATGTATTTTTGAATCTTCCATCGCTTTTACTAATCTGCGCTGAATATAGCCTGTTTCAGAAGTTTTAACAGCAGTGTCTATAAGTCCCTCGCGACCACCCATAGCATGAAAGAAAACTTCTTGGGGTGATAACCCAGTAATAAAGCTATTTTTAACAAACCCCCTTGCTTCTGGTCCATCGTCATATTTGGTAAAATGAGGGAGTGTTCTATCGGTAAACCCATATGTAATTCGTTTACCATCTACATTTTGTTGTCCAACACATGCAATCATTTGTGCAACATTTGTTTCCTTACCTTTTGATCCCGATTTAACCATATTAATCATTCTATTCTTATTTTCATCAATTTGCGATAAACCAATCTTGCCTACTTCGCTAGTTGTTTCATTTAGAATACCAATGATTTCACGTTCAATATATTCTTCATTATTAAATATACTATTATTATCAATAGTACCTCTACGGATATCATCAAGTTTATCATAAGCTTTCTTTTTCATCTCCTTAATCTTATTTTTAAGCTTTTCATCAGTATCTTTGTCAGTTACCAAATCACTAATTCCAACACTAAATCCGGCTGTAAGTAACCATCTACACACTAATCGCTGTGTATTATCTAAAAATTTCCGCGTTTCAAATGGTCCATAATCATGATATATTACGGGAATCAATCCAGTCGTAATACCATGAAACACATTTTTATCTAGATTACCTTTTTCTAATTCACTATTATTTATAACTACTCTTTCATCTTTCTTATTTTTTCTATTTATGTAAAGACCAGGTGGCAATATTTGCGAATACGCCTCCTTTCCTGTATATGTATATTTTTTATCAGGTTTCTTTAAACTACCACCAAAATAACTATTAACCATTTGAATATTTGCTAGCGTTTTATCTTGCATATTTGTAATATCCTTAGTCAATCTATAAGAACCCAATAATGTATCTTGAACTATTTCAATAATTGGTTTACCATCTCTTGGCGCCAATATCATATAAGGTACCGCAGCAATATCCATTAATTCATTCATCGTTTGTACACTTTGAGGGCAATGCAAATTCATTTCATCTCCATCAAAATCAGCATTATATGGTGGAGTATCGAGAACATTCAACCTAAACGTTTGATATGGCATAATAACTACTTTATGACACATCATAGACATTTTATGTAAAGAAGGTTGTCTGTTAAACAATACAAAATCACCATCTTTAAGATGTCTATGTACAACATCCCCAAACTTTAACTCACTTGCATTTTGTTCAAGATTACGAGAATATTTTAGATTGATTGTTGTATTGTTTTTCTTAATATATCTTGCTCCTGGCCAATTGTCTGAACCATTCATTATCAATTCTCGCATTTTATCAATATTATATTGATTAACTGTTTCTGGAAAAGTAATATTGATTGCTACTTTTATAGGAACACCCAATTCATCAATACTGATATAAGGGTCGGGTGTAATAACAGAGCGCGCTGATTGATCTACACGTTTACCATTAAGATTACCCCTGATACGCCCTTCTTTCTTTTTCATACGATCAGATACTGATTTAAGTTTACGACCATTTCTTTGCTGTGAAGGAGCTAGACCTGGTATTTGATTATTAATAAATGTAAATACGTGATATTGTAAAAGCATAGTAATATACTTAATAGTATCTTCCGAAGCCCCTTTATTAATTTTATCAATAATACTATTGTTTGTCTTAATAATATCACTTAGCTTATGTGTTAAATCATCTTCCCGTCTTTGACCGTTCTCCTCAATAATACTTGGGCGAACAGCTGGTGGAGGTACCGGTAATACAGTACATATCATCCATTCAGGTCTATTCCATTTAGGGATAAATCCCATCATTTCCATTTCGCGTTCAGTGATTCTTTTAAATATTTTGAGGATATCTTCGGCTGTAAATTCTTGCGATATTTTTTCTTCTTTTTTCTTATCCTTCCATTCTGCGATAATTTTCATTGCGTTTTCTTTATGAAACTTAGTAGGACGCAAGGCACCACATCCAACAACACCATCATCTCCACATGATCTCAACTTAGTTGTTGTATTACATAGTTTGTAATAAGCCTCCCATCTTTTTTGATTATTTTTAATCGAAAGAATTTTAGCCATATCGTTTTTAAAATCCTTATGTTGTGTATCTGGCGAAATTAAACATTTAGAACATTTATAACAAACACAATTCAATAGTTTTTTAGTAATATCAAAAAACATTGCATGAAATACAGGTTTTGCTAATACAATATGTCCAAAATGTCCAGGACAGAAAATATTCTTTTGTTCACATGTACAACATATACGATTATGTTCTAATACTCCCATACGGGAATCAAATAAACCACCTATAATAGGTTCGCTACCTGCGTATGTATCGGTTTTATTGATTTCTACAACTGAACGTTTAATTATTTCATCGGGACCCAATACACTAAATTGAATACCTTTAACCTCTTGGATTTCAACTTTTTGGTCATTGTAAGATAGTTCTGGATAAATTGACATATCTCTTAATTATAGTAGTTAAAATAACTCGTCTTATGTTTAAATTATTTTAAAAAAATAATCAATTTTTATTTTTATTGCTTTCTAAATAAATTTTTGAAATCTTCAAGGAATAAATATAATAGTGTTAAAAATATTGCTATTATTATTGATAATACTATAAAATAACCATTCTTTGTACCTTTAAAAGGTACTCCATTAAATGGCATTGATAATAATGATATTATAAATGAAGTTGGTAAAAAAATTGCGGCAACAATCGTTAATATTCTTGTTGTTCCCGAATCTAAATATGATATTCTCTGCATGGTACCATGTCTTGTTTGTTCCAAACTGTCTTTTAAAAATATAACATTTTTTTGAAACACTTTTATGCGATTTTTGAATAATTCATAATCATTATTATCTTTTTTATCTTTATCATATTCTATAATAATTATTATTCGCGAAACTATCATTATCATATCATTTACAATATTATTGTAAGTTAAAATATAATATAATAATTTATCTAGATATTCTATCATTTTATAACTATTAAAAAAATCTAACCATGTTACGTGCTTTTTAATAATATATAAAATTTCATTTAGTCTACGATAATCACGCTCGCATTTATCAATTATATTTATAAATAATTTTAATATCTTTGCATTTTTATCAATGAAATTAAGTTTATCTATGTCATCAGTAATTATATATTTATCTTTTTCTAAATAAAAAATTAGTTTATATATATATAGACCACTTATTTTCTCTGTCAGAAGACTAGAATAGTCTAATCCGGTTTCATATTGAGTATTTTTACCCTTTATATTTTTATCATTATTGTAATCAATCAATGGTAAAGAAAGAGAAAAATAAAATTTTTTTCCATCAACTATTAATTTTTCCCTTTTAGATACCAATTTATCAATAATACTTTGTTCTAATCCTTTATTATCTATATCATTATATTCTATAATATTCATAGTACAAATCTATTAAATATATAATATTTTTTTTTAGTCGGTTATTATAAATTTTCTTTTAGGCCTTTCTTGATCGGTTATTATAAATTTTCTTTTAGGCCTTTCTTGATCGGTTATTATAAATTTTCTTTTAGGCCTTTCTTGATCGGTTATTATAAATTTTCTTCTAGGCCTTTCTTGGTCGGTTATTATAAATTTTCTTCTAGGCCTTTCTTGGTCGGTTATTATAAATTTTCTTCTAGGCCTTTCTTGGTCGGTTATTATAAACTTTCTTCTAGGCCTTTCTTGATCGGTTATTATAAATTTTCTTCTAGGCCTTTCTTGATCGGTTATTATAAATTTTCTTTTTGGCTTTTCATTTATTGTAAACAAAATCCATTGCAATTTTTCATACTTCATTATAATATTGTAAATCAGAAATTAATATTAAATAGTTTTTTAATATTAATATAAAAAATATAGTCGCTGCTAGCAGGGCTCGAACCTGCGACCACCCGGTTAACAGCCGAGTGCTCTAACCAACTGAGCTATAGCAGCTTATAAGTATATATAGTTATATTCCTTATATATTTTTATATATATTAAATAAATGTCAGATAAAGAATGTTATATATGTTGCGATAATACAATTTCTGATAATTTAAATTGTTATACTTGTGATAAGAATATATGTATATCATGTTGCAATAATTTTGATAATAAATCGTATATCTATTTTGATGATAGAAATGAGATATTCATAAAGTATAAATGCCCGTATTGCCGGGAATATAATAATAAAAATTTAAAACTATTTAATAAAAAGGAAGGAACCGCTTTTTTTATAGATTTAGTAAAAGAATACATTAAGATAAAACATAATAATGAAAATTATAAAAATTACATCGAAGTATTAGAAAAAAATAAAGCAGAACTAAATAATGAAATTCAAAAAAAAGAAGAAGCATTAAAAAATGTAATCGATATAAATAATAGTAATATTCTAGAATTTGATAAAATAATTGATAGATATCAGAAAATTATCTAAGATGTTCGATATTTTTCTTATAAATGTCTTTTAATGGTTTTATCTTACTATTTTTAAGAATCTTTTCCCTAATTAACCATTTTTTCGATAAGACATTATATTTATGATTTTCATTGAATAATACATTTATAAATATATATAATAATGAAACTATAATAACACTTTTTGCGAAGCTTTTAGTTGCCATAAAAACTATTGAAAACAACAATATTGTTTGAAATATAGCATTGTTTATTATTTTTTGCTGTGCTTGTGTGAGCTCTATTTTAAGATATCTTCCTCCAAATTGTACTAATATTAAAAAAAATATAGATAATGGTTCGATGCCTTCGATATTTGCTAACATATTCTACTTATTATAAGTAAATTTATTCATTAGTAGTTAAATTCTTAAAATTCTTTTGTATTGATAATAATACACGACTTACAACTTCATTTGTAAATTTTTCATCATTTAAAAATTTATCTACCTTTTTCTCTACCTTTTTCTCTACCTTTTTCTCTACCTTTTTCTCTACCTTTTTATCTTCTTTTTCTTCTTCTTTTTCTTCTTCTTTTTCTTCTTCTTTTTCTTCTTCTTTTTCTTCTTCTTTTTCTTCTTCTTTTTCTTCTTCTTTTTCTTCTTCTTTTTCTTTTTCTTCCTTGAATTGTTCAATATTGATATCACTATTAAACACCTCGCCTTCTGTAAATATAATTACATCAAGCAATAAAGCTATTATTGATAATAATAATAGAAGACCTATTGTTAAATCCCATTGCATTGCATAGAAATTTATTAAGATCAATACTACGAATATCCACGGATTATCTATTATTTCTATAATATTATCTGGATATTCTGCTGATGGTCTCAAACCTAATATTATTAAGTACGCTATTAAAAAACCCGATATAATCCCTTTTAATATAGTGTAAAGAATATCATCGAATTCAAAGTCATTCATATTCCTCCTTTACAATTATATTATATAAATATTTTTTTTGTGTTTTTCTTTCCTTTTTGTATAATAGAGAATATCTTAAAAAAAGAGTATGCAGTATTCTACATTACAAGAGGCATATAATTTAGATGGTTTTGATAAAATGAAGAAAAAGAAAAAAGATAGATCATTAAATGTTCAAGAAAGTAATTTAAGCAAGGGGCCCTCAAATATTGAAATGAGTAAATTATCTGCATCTAGTGAAAAAATACATGATTATGAAGAATATATTCAAAATGCTAGTAAAAATTGCGCACCCTTACAATCCCCAATATATACAATTCCTCCATCAGGTAATTGTAAAAAAGAATTCAATGACGCCATGAAAGTTTATACCGAAGAAAATTTTAATTCACCAAAAGATATCGATATGTCGAATATGGCTTCAAATAACAAAATTATGCCTTATTATGATGAAGATTTAGAACAATATTTTGATATTAACAATTTAAACGACGAGGTTAAATATAATCCTAATAATAAATTATCTAATTATATGCCAAATAATAATAGCGTATCTTATACAAATAATAATACAAATGAATATACGAGTACAGTGCTAAAAAATGGTAATAATTTATTAAATTCGTCCGATTTTAATCTTAGCCCGGAAGAAAGGAAAAAAGCTTCTGATGCACTCCAATATTTGAAAGCATTAGAACTTAAAATTGACGGAGATGAAAAAAATGCTTTTTTTAATCAAATGAAGTTTTCTAACACAATGGGGTCTGGCGGATATAATGAACCACAAAAAGCTGATAATAAAACAAGTATATTAGAAAAAGAAATCGAAGAACTTAAAAAAAGAGAGGTTATATTATCAAAAAGTATTGAAGAAAATAAAAAAGCGCAGAATAATATTAATTTGATAATCAATGTTTTTATAATACTATTTATAGGAGGAATAATTATATTATTGTGTGATTATTTAGTTGAATTATCTATTCAAATTGGCATGAAAAAAACTACACATATGTTGGAACCATATATCAATAATAATAAGATGTATTCTATGAATTTACCTCAACCACATCAACAAATGAGTCCATTTAATTATAATCATATGCAAAGTCATATTCCTCAACATGTTTCGCAGCAAAATATTTAAACTAATTTTTTTAAATGATATATAAGATTTATAGTATAATTATCATGTAATAATGACAGTTAATTTATCAGATCTTATTAATAATACTATAATTGTTGGCGAAGAAACAGAAAAAAAATCTATTAACTGGTGGACTCCACCTGAAAAAAATAAAACACGTGTTATGTTATGCGGGACTTATCCTATCGGTACAAGTAATGGATATTCAAAAGTCGTATATTATATTTCAAAATATTTAGGAGAATATAAAGATATTGATTTAACTATTTATGGTTTTCAAAATGTTGCTAATACAAATGGTAAAGGTCTACGTGATAATATTCCAAAAAATGTCAAGATACATGATGCAATGGCAACTGAAAATCCTAAACGAAGTGGATTTGGAGAAAAAGAAATTGGCGATTACATCAAAAAAAATCCACAAGACGTAATCATAATATTCAACGACAATATGATTACAACAGCATTAACAAGTACTATTATAAATGAATGTAACAGCGAAAGAAAAAACTTTAAACTTGTTTCATACATGGACCAAGTATACCCTTACCAAAAAAAAGGGTATATTGAATTATTAAATAAACATTTTGATGCTATAATTGCTTTTACACCCTATTGGCAGGATATTGCCAGAAAATTGGGAATTAAAAATGACTTACCAATTTATACTTTTCCACATGGATTTGATACAAACTCTTATTACCCTATACCAAAAAGTATTGCTAGGACATATTTTAAATATAATGATGATGATTTTATGGTATTAAATTTAAATAGAAATCAACCTAGAAAATGCTGGGATCATACAATAATTGCATGGGTTGAATTTGTTGAAATGCATTATAAAGCTAATATTGAAAATTGTAAGGATTTAATTACTAACGAATACACAAAACGTCCTGTAAAACTTATAGTAGGGACATCAATAGATGCTTATTGGAATTTATGGGATGTCTTGGAAAACGAAGTCAAATTTAGAAATGTACCTCTCGAATATGTAAAATCAACTATTGTAGAAGTACAAACTCCACAACAACTATCAGATAGAGAAATAAATATATTATATAATTCTTGTGACGTTGGTTGCAACAATTGTAATGGCGGAGGTTACGAATTAACTGTATTTGAGTGTTTGGGTCTCGGGAAACCACAGGTATCCTCTTATGTCGGTGGCATTAGAGAATATTTATCAAAAGATAATTCTATACCCGTCGAACCTAAATTTTATTATTATTTAGACAATAAATCCAATGGCATTGGTGGCAAGGCTGAATTAACAGACCCGCATGATTTTGCAAATGGTTTTTGGACTTATTTCAGCGATCCCGAATTAGCAAAAATACACGGAGAAAATGGCAGAGAAAATATCCTTAAAAATTATAGATGGGAAACTCTCGTTGATTACTTTTATAATAAAGTACTATCAAAAATTATTAAAAATTGATATAAGATATTTATAATTATAATTATAAAAATGGCTTTATTTATTGATACTGAAACAATTGGACTACCTGTTACTAAAAATTTAAATTTAAAATGGGGTGAATATCCGTGTT
>Ga0209095_1000781_pt1 | contig 18392 bp, 16 predicted proteins | sample COGITO_mtgs_1104_3_FD_184795 | JGI IMG/M metagenome (GOLD analysis project Ga0209095, IMG submission 184795) | Pelagic marine microbial communities from North Sea - COGITO_mtgs_110404 (SPAdes) (version 2) | ecosystem: Environmental > Aquatic > Marine > Epipelagic ... | reverse complement strand
AAAAGAAGGCGAATCTTATACGGTTGAGTTATGGTCGCGTGAACACGGAAACGCAAACACAGAGAATAAATATGATTTTCCGCCTCCAGTGGACAAAGAGCTCTACTTTGGAAACTCTTGTGTTGTAAGAATAGACGAAGAAAGCAATAAAATTGTAAACTTGACAACCGGTGAGTGGAAGAAAATTTACGAGAATTTGTTTGGTGGTTTCGAAGATCTGGTGGAGGAAGAACCGAGCGAAGATGAATTAGAAAATGTATCCGAAGATATGAAAACGCATAGTGGATATTTGAAGGACGGATTTGTTGTAGGAACAGACAGCGACGCGGAGAGCGCCGGTAGCGAAGATGATGAAATTAGTGACGATGGTCATGGTGACATTTCCGAACTTGTTGATACTCATGACGACGAAGTTATCGATTGCAACGCCAATGATGAAGGTGGCGAGGACTCAGGTGAGAGCGACGAGAGCGACGATAGCGGTGAGAGCGACGAAAGTGGTTCTGAACTAGAGACAGAGACATATTATTTTTCCGACGATGAGTAATTACCCAAACAAGTTTGAATTTATTTGAAAAAATTGAATGTATTTAAACACACTCATTGTTATTAAGAAATGCGCGAGGTGACAAATCCTAAAGAATTTCGTTCGAATGTACGGAATAAACTATGCAAAATTGTTGAAAATGAGCGGGTGTCAGAAAATCTTGAAAAGGGAGTGCTTAATTTCTCAATAGAGAACGCAAACAAAATGAATATAGTGAAAAAATGGGACAATGTATACTTCGTCCAGATCTACATTGATCGATTGAGAACTGTGTATACGAATTTGCAGAAGAATAACGAACTACTAGAGAATATTAAAACTAAAAAAATACGGGCGGATGTCTTTGCGTTCATGACCCATCAAGAGATGAAACCAGCACACTGGAAGAAAATGATTGACGCCAAGAAACTGCGGGACGAAAACAAGTATGCGCCAGAAATCTATGCGAATACCGATACGTTTACGTGTAGAAAGTGTAAATCGAATCGGTGTAGCTACTATCAATTACAGACTCGTTCTGCGGATGAACCAATGACCACATTTGTCACGTGTATCGATTGTGGAAATCGGTGGAAGTGCTAGGTCATTGTTTTGTTTGTAACTTATGTTGACCCATTTTTTTATAGAATATCATAAACAAACGTCTTTATGATATTGAAAGGAAAATACAATAAAAATACAATGAAACATATTCATATTATTACTCAATGCAGGATTTCAAGGTCTTCCAGTTTCCAATACTCGCAACCTCCCCCGGGCATTGGACGGCGAATAATGAAAGGTATTTTTTTGGCTTCGAGTTCCATCTTCGCGATGATATCTCCATCTATTATATCGTTCCTCACCTCCACAAATGGTAACGCACCCGAATCAATCTGTTTTGCTCGCTGTCCAATAATCCTTGTATATTCATACTTTGTCAAAAACGGTATTGTTCGGTGAAGGTCGTCGATAATATCCCCATCTTTATTTCGAACAACTGATGCAAATCTTCGCACTTCTACATCGTTGTGTGCGGATGACTCAGGATGAAACTCGGTTAAGAAGTTGCTCCTGACATCTTTATCGAACTTTTGCAAATATTCATCGTCTTCGCTTTCGCTTTCGCCGTCCTCTTCTTCTTCGCTGTCGCTGTCGCTTTCGTTTTCGCTTTCGCCTTCGCTTTCGCTTTCGTTTTCGCTTTCGTTTTCGCTTTCGTTTTCGCCTTCGCTTTCGCCGTCGCTTTCGCCGTCGCTTTCAACGTCTTGCTCTTCGCTGTCTTGCTCTTCGATTTCCTCTGGCTCGCCTTTCTCCATTTCCATTTCCTCATTCTCTATTTTTTCATCATCAGAAACATCATCATCATCAATCGTTTCGTCATTTTGTTCGTCATCTAGAGATTGATCGTCGTCCACCAACTCATTTACCTTTTCCTCCTCTTCATAATCACTCTCATCATCTTCTCCGGCTCCCCCCTTCATAGCGGCGGCGTCAAATGTTGGCCACGATGAACCGCCTAAACTCATACTGATATACTCTAAAGAGAAACTTTTAAACACATTCAATTTTCTTGTTATTTTTGTGTGGTTTCGTGTTGCGACGTTTTCCATGTAGTGTCACACACCGCGCACATATAAATGTATTTCATATTTGTATCATCGTAACGGTTGTAAAGGACGTCGCGCGTTCCGCCTTCGTCATTGCTCGTGCATTTGGAATTGGGGCATTTGATCATATTTGTGTGCGGAAGTGTCGGGTCATATTTGGTATATTCGTTAACACCAGATGCGACCGTTTGTTCGGCGTGATTTACCGTTGTTTTAGAAACACAAATGTTATCCCCAGCAAGTTCTTTATTCTCATTGCCGCAGTTACGACAATAATATACCAACTTTTTATTCGCATCTTCATCGTCATCGGTCTGAATCTTTAGATAATACATATTTTGGCACTGACTACAGAAATGCATGGTCCTTATATAATGATATAAGATGAATTCTTAATTCAATTTTGTAAGAGATTCGTATATTTCCTCAATCTTTGTTTTAGTTATTGTGTAACGTATGTTCGTTTTCATTCCATATATTTTTGTAGTGACTATTCTCTCTGCTTTCGGTTCTTTTGCCATGTCCCGCGTAATCCTACCAAGAATGGCGGCGTAATTTTCGCAGAAATGCTTTGCCATAATATCGTGCAATTCAGGAAATTCGTTCATAATATTGTCCCGAACAAGCATGCCGCATATTGCCACCTCATAATTTTTGTAAGTGATAATATCCATGTAATTTTGGTAGTCCGGATTATCACTCCGCACACCCGGTTCATTGAGCAGCGGTTGGTCGTTAAGCACCGCCGAGCACAAACACAAAAGCGTGCTAGAGATTGTCTGACACCCAGTCCATTGCGGACCTCTCCACGTGTTCAAAATGGACACGCAAACTTTCCCCGACTTGTAGAGATTCGGGTTGAACCGCGTCGCACCATCATTCGTAAAATACGTCACCTTGGGCGGATTGTGTGGATAATCGCAAGGGAATTCGAACTTGAACAAGTAGTATCCCCCCTCGTAGGGTGTATTTGGGGGACCGATTATCAGCGCCTTTCCAAACATCATATCGGTATCGCTGTGCACATAATATATACCGCTGTCGTGTAACGGATTTTTCATAATGTCCTTCACGTCTTTCACTAAACGTTTGATTGTGTCTTTTGAGACAAACTGGCTCTTGTTATCTTGAATTGCCGCCATAAAATTCTGTATATATATTCATTGACGCGATGTTTTTATGTCGGTTATTAAGAAGTTTATTTGGGGGCGAAAGAGAATTTCGATATTTTGGTGATGAATATAAAATTGAATATAAAAATATGTGTGAGTAGTATACCAAGAATGGCAGCTCAAACCGGACATTTTGAAAATTATCTCAAATCAAGAAGCGCCGGCAAAGGAGCGCCACATACTCATACGCGGATTGGTGGAGGCAAAAATTCAACTATATATGGCGGAACGTTTAATATACCGGATTGCGAGGAATCCAGTTTTATGGACGCTTATTATCAGCATGTATTTGTCGACGGACATAAGGAGTATCTCACAGAAAAGCAACTCATCGAAAAAGGTCCTGTGTTGATTGACATTGACCTGCGATATGACAAGAGCGTCACGTCCAAACAGCATACGGACGACCACGTCCTTGATGTTGTTGTTCTCTACGCCGACAAGTGTAGTGAGATACTTAACATTCCGGACGGTTCCAAGGTTGATGTGTTTGTGATGGAGAAGAGCGACGTGAATCAACTCGACGAAAAGACGAAGGATGGTATTCACATTATCATGGCGGTTTCGATGCACAAAGCAGCGCAGATTGTGCTTCGGAACAAGGTTCTCGAAGACATCAGCGATATTTGGGACGACCTTCCTATTACAAATACGTGGGAAGATGTTCTCGACGAGGGTGTCACCAAGGGGTGTGTGAACTGGCAGATTTATGGCTCGCGCAAACCCGACCATCAATCGTATCGCATCAAGTATCACTACGTGCTCACGCGCAAGAATCATAACTGGAAGCCATCTGATAACAAGGTCAAAAAGTTTGATACCAAGAAAAATATTCACCGATTGAGTGCACGGTACACTTCGCACCCTCAATACGACATTCATCCTGATGCGTTGACGCTGGTCGAGGAGGCGAAGAACAATATTGGACGGAAGAAGTTGTCCGCCAGCACGAAGAAGAAACACGTAGGCGCAAGACCCTCGTTCGATAAAATAGACAGCATGGAAACATTAGATGCGTTGCTGGATGATTGGTTTGACGGCATCAGTCCGGTCGACTACAAGTTGAAGGAGACGCACCAGTATACGATGGCACTTCCGGCGTCGTATTATGGACCAGGTAGCTACAGCAACTGGATGCGCGTTGGGTGGGCGCTTGCCAGCACGCACAAGAAGATGTTTCTCACATGGCTAAAGTTCAGCGCGCAAGACAATTGCCGCGACACGCTGCGCGGGAATGACGGCAAGTTCGATTGGAGCAACGTCTCTGTCCTCTTCCAAGAGTGGCTCACGTTCGACTTTGACAATCCTGACGGACTGACCCACCGCTCCATCATGTATTGGTGTAAACTTAACGCGGAACCAGGGAAATATGAAGAGATAAATGTGCAGACTATCGACTTCTTCGTACAGCAAACTCTCGATGTCAATCAGGGCACGGAATTCGATTTGGCAAGTGTGCTGTTCAACCTTTACAAAGATAGGTTTGTCTGTGTGAGCATCAAGAACAATTGTTGGTATGAGTACGAGAATCACCGTTGGTTCGAGATCGACTCGGGCAACACACTGCGTCTCCATATTTCGCAAGAGATGCACAAGGAATACGTGGATCGTATCCAACAAGCAATGCGGAAGCTCGACACGCTCGAACCATCGGAACCAGACCACGAGAAGCTCAAGAAACGTGTAAATGGCATGATTGAGATATGCGGCTATCTCAAAAAGACCCAATGGAAGAACAACATCATGAGAGAGGCCAGGGAACTCTTCTTCGATAAAGATTTCATCACAAAACTCGACCAGAACCCTTACCTCCTTTGCTTCAATAACTACGTGGTCGATTTCAAGAACAAGTCATACCGCAGAGGTCAGCCGGACGACTTCATTTCGAAGTGCACCAACATCGACTATGTCCCGTTAGACCACGCAAAGCACGCGGGCACAATACAGGAGATCAACCAGTTTATCGACGAACTCTTCCCGAACCCAGAACTGCGGAAATACATGTGGGAGCATCTGGCGTCGGTTCTTGTAGGCACAAACGAGAATCAGACATTCAATATCTACACAGGTTCGGGTAGAAACGGAAAGTCGAAGTTGGTCGACCTGATGACCAAGGGTCTGGGTGACTACAAGGGCACCGTGCCGATTACGCTCATCACTCAGAGTCGCACCAGTATTGGCAGCACGTCCTCCGAGATTGTCCAACTGATGGGCACGCGGTATGCGGTGATGCAAGAGCCATCGAAGGGCGACAAAATCAACGAGGGAATCATGAAGGAAATCACTGGTGGAGACCCGATTCAGGGCAGGGCGCTCTTCAAGGATACGGTGACGTTCATCCCACAGTTCAAGTTGGTCGTCTGTACCAACACTCTCTTCGACATCAAGAGCAATGATGATGGCACGTGGAGGCGTATTCGTGTATGCGATTTCATGTCGAAGTTTCTGGAGAAGCCTTACGAAGATGAGGACAAGTTTCCGAAGGACGTTTATCCGCATCAGTATCCGATTGACAAGAACATCGACGCACGCTTCGACGAATGGGCACCCATCCTCATGTCGATGTTAGTGAACAAGTCGTTTGAATCGCAGGGCAATGTGAACGACTGTAAGTTGGTCATGGCAAGCAGCGACCTCTACCGAGAGGGGCAGGATTATCTTGCCGAGTTTGTCAAGGACAAGATCCGAAAGAAGCCAGGCAGCAAGGTGAAAAAAAGCGAGGTTTCAGAAGAGTTCAAGCAGTGGTATACCACGAATTATGGGCGCGCTATGCCCAAGGTGAAGGAGATATACGAGTTTATCGATGCGCGGTTCGGCAAATGTCGAAGCGGCGGCTGGTCGAACATCGCCATCGTCTACGATGAAGACGATGAAGAAAATATTATTGACGAGTGTTGATTGGGTAGATTACAAGTAGTATTTGTTTTACAAGTTGTATTTGTTTTACAAGTTGTGTTTGTTTTACAAGTTGTTTTTGTTTTACAAGTAGTATTTGTTTTACAAGTAGTATTTGTATATTATTTTTATTCAAATAATACTTGCTTGGAAGGAAGATACATCTTTAAATATTCACATAAACATTCCGTGGAACGCTATTATCGTAGAAGGAGGAAATTTTATGCCATAACGAATAACATAATAGCACCAATGGTGTGATCGCGAATGGTAGTGCTCCACATAGCAGAACCATCGCAATAACTCGATAATCCTTGTATAATGATTGTGCGACAAATCCAATGCGTATTAGAAACACTACGAATAAAATGTAGTATATAATTACAAGAAAAAAGCGGACTTTCACAACCCACTCCAACTCCGGAGATTGATATTCGACGCGCCGATTATTCGTGTAAACCGTAGACAAAATCCCATCAATTGACTCGGTAAGCGAGTCCTTTTCTAGTTTATTTTTCGCTTCTAAATTTCCCATCTTAGCGAGGTATATCTTGGTAGCTTTGTAATTCTCGTTATTGTATTCAATGTCATCGATTATTTTCTGTCCATCCTCAATCAACTTGTCTATCTCTCTTGTGTCGTTCGGAACCGGTTCACTTACCGCATCTGTTTGTTGTATTTTTTTGGCGTTTTCAGCGATAATCTGGTTTGCTTGATTCGCAAGGCGCCCAATTTGGTTCGAATTCGCGCCCACCATTCTGGTAAGTGCGGTGTCTAATTGAGTTTGATTCTGTTCTTCAAGAATTTTTGCCTGGAGCTCACTCACTGTCGCCATTATAAATATAGGTATATTTTTATGTATTCACTTCTTCGTTTCGTTTCAGATAGTCTCGAAACTTATGGACTCACTAAATGGTTTCACAGTGGCACACGCCTTGCTAGAGAGAAGTGTGAATGATTCCTCTATCGGAGCGGCATCGGACGCATCGGCAGCATCGGCAGCATCGGCAGCATCGGCAGCATCGGTCTCATCGGTCTCATTGGTCTCATTGGTCGCATTACTTGCATCATCTGATTTATTCACTAAATATATGCATTTATCGAATGTTTTACTATATATCGTATTATAGCCGCAACATTTCTCTCCAACACAACTATCATCACCATCATTAGATTCACCGCCTACTGGAGATGGGGGAGGAACATAGTCGTTTAGACTCTTGCCATCATTCGAAATCCTTGGCCAATTATATTTGTCGTAGTCCATGTCGTCACGATTTGACAGATCGGAAATGCGGTAATACACGATTAGCGCACCAATTACCATCACGATAAACACCAAGATATTTGTCATAAATGTGTTCAAGAAACCCCGGTTTCGCAAAAATACTAGGACTAATATTGCGATAAATGTATACAATAATAGCAAAACTACATTTGTATGCGCGTTGTATTGCTTTCCATAATAGGTGTTGATTTCGACCATTCGCTTCTTGCCATCGACCAATGTTTTCAACTCGTTCCTATTAGATTTCAAATCACTCAATGTGTCCGATTTTTCAACGAGATCGTTAAATAAAGAATTGCGCGCGGTTGAAAGTGTTTTCAACTGTTTTAGTCTCTGTTCACGGTCTTCTATTTTCCCTGAATTTCTGTTAAGTTCGCCGTATATATTCTCCTCGACACCGCGGAGTTCCTTAATATTATCTAGCGCACTTCCAGCCATATTATATATCAAGTGTCATTATAAATATTTTATCGAACACCAACGGAACAACGGAACAACGGAACGGTTTGCATTCAATGAGTTCCTTTCTAGTGATATGAATTAACATAACACTAAACTTGATAATCGTTATTTTGGTGCGTGTTTTAAGATAAAATTGAAATTGTTACACATATGCGTCTGTATAGAATTAGATATGAATGGTTCAGCAGCGAACTTCGCGAAAAAAGTATGTGATATTTGCTTCGATATTCTGGTTCGGTGTGGACCGTTCATGAAGGAGACGATTTATCAGGATCTTCTCATTCATGAGCTCAATAAACTTGGCATTAAAACAACGCGGGAACTCGTGTTCAACTATCGTTTCGTGGACTCGGAAGGGAAACCTGTCACCATCTGTAACAATCAGTTCTTGCGAACCGATATCGAAATACCTGAATACGAGTGTATCTTGGAGATGAAATGTACGACCACCGCAACGAAAGACGAGCAACTATGGCAACTGCGTAATTACCTCGAAAATCGCGAAGACCGCTCATGGGGTATTCTCATTAATTTCATCAACAAGTTCGGTGCGAGAACATCTCCAAAAGTGCAGTGCGACCTACTGTGTAAAACGGACGAGTATTACGAAACCAAGAATGCTAATGGAGAGATATCGGGTATTCGTAAATATCATACGTTGTCTGTAGAAAGCGTATCATATCCGACAAAAGACGAAATCATAACGAGCGGAGATATCGAATGAATGTTTGCCCTAAACTTGCTTACCCTAAACCTGCTTATTGAAAAAATGGAAAACTCCTAAAAATAATGCGGCTACCAGAAAAATAGTGTCTATCGTGGATGGTTCATACATAAATGCTCGTATTGTCAACATTACCACAATCACCATCAAAATCCACATAAAAATATACTTGGTTCGTTCAGACCGGGTTTCGATCGCGGCACTCGCATTGACACCTTTGATGTTTTTTAAATTGCTTTTAAGTTTGTGGATTTTTTCCTCGTCTTTCTTTATTTTTCTAGTTACATCGGATAAATCGTCCGTGTGAAAAACTGCCGTGTGAAAAAGTCCCGTGTCAATATTCCCGTGCTCGTTTTTAATCTTCAGTTCGAGTGTCCGAATTTTCTCAAGTAAAGTATCGATATGTTTATTGATTTCCAAAATCTTTTCATAGTATTCATTTGCCTTGACCATTTCGTTCATGCGTATGCTGTCCGAATAATTTTGTAGCATATCTTCGTGTTCTTTGATGCGAAGCTTTACTTCCGTACCAACGGTTTTGAGTTCTAGAAGTGCTGCTTCTGTCATTTATATATTAGAACCCATTATTTTTGTTTATTTTGTGTGTATGTCTTTACCTAACAAAAATTCGCCTTACCGACGTATCAATTTGTCTGGTCAACTGATTATCATACATTTGTTGCTTTGAAAATATGTACCCAGCATAAGATAAAACAAAGATAAATGCCCAGTTTCCGATGAGTTGCTGATTGTAAAGTTTGTGAACATCATCATACATTTGAATCGAACCGGCATCCTTGTTTTTCAATCCAGTTACTTTTGTTTGTAATACATTTGTTTGCCCAGTTATTTCGTCTATGTTACCGTTCATAGTGAGTGCTTGTTGATAGCTTATTTCCATTTGTGCCTGAATCTCCTCCTTAAAAAAAAGGAGTTCGCTATTGATTTCTTGCAATTTCTGTAGTTTATCCACACCATTCTCTTGTTTTATTATATTGAATCTCTCGGTTAACTCTTCAATAGTTTTGTCAAAACTCATATGTATATAATTATTACATATATTTAATTATATACTTACTTACACTAAGGCGAGCAAACACGATAAAATGGTGCTTCTATCGCAGTGTTGCTTGGTCGCATAATCTCGCATATTTGTCCTGGACGTATACTAATGGCCAACGCAACCGGACTGAAACGATTGATGTCAGGTAACATGCTGTCATTGGTAATCTTGAACTTTTGCTTGAACGTATTCACTTCATCGTTGTTCATGACGCGGTGTGAAGGTACCAATTCGTGTTTCAGAATATTAAACTGAAGTCGCTTTATCGCGTGAACTGTTATGAAGACATTGTCTTGTTTCCAAATATTTTTCAACGCTTTGATTAACGATTCGTTTGGTTCATCTTTCGTAATGATGATGATATCATCAGATTTCTTTAAGTGTGCCGGTGCGTCAAGATCCGCGTCTAACTCCGCATCATCCACTTCCTGATACATTAGATCGTCTATATACTCTAAGATGTTGGTTTCTTTTAGGGTTTTTGCTAAATGATATTTGACATATACTTTCTTTTTATCACCAGTTTCAACAAGCATATCCATCTGGTCATTCTTCTTCATTGCTGATACCTGCGTCATACTTTGCTTTTCATAGTTGGATACATCATACCCTTGTTTTTTAAGTAGTTCGAGAATAGTTTCCCTCGACTTAAACAATTGAGCTACTTCTATTTCGTTCCTTTGAGCCATACTTTATCTATTATAATGACCGATTATTTAATTCAATTTTATATTCTTTTTTTCCGAAGCTGTTACGTCATCAGTATCAGACGATGGTTCGTCGCTAGCAATCGTTGTAAGAAGGGATGCGTTTGCTTTCTCTGCTTCCTTCATTTTTGTGGAAAGCGTTTGTGCTTCATCTTCTTGGCTAGGTGAGTCAGGGGAGCTTGTTGGCGGAGATGATTCGCTGGAGCTTGTTGGCGGAGATGATTCGCTGGAGCTTGTTGGCGGAGATGATTCGCTGGGGCTGGAGCTCGCGCTATCCGTAACAACAGAAATATCAGGATTATATGGTGATGTATCGGGGTCGTAAGTCGGTGACCCCGGAATATATTGGGTTGCGGTTGGATCGTAAGATGGCGATCCCTGATTGTAAAGCGGTAATAAGGGTGTGGTCTGGGTCGACGGTGGTGGCGGCTGCGGAATGCCGTATGTGAGTTCGGCTTTGAGAGAGGAAGGCGGTGTCTGTTTCAAAAAGTCAATAGCCACTTTCCAATTGCCTGGGACGGGATTTTTGCGGAGAATTTCGCTGATGAGAGACGACGGAATAGGTGTGCCGTCGTTGTAGACTGCTTCGTCTGCGTTCCATCCGGACGGCGGCTTCTGAGGGTCGAGTCCATCGTGCTCGTTGTTGAACCAAGTGTCGCTTCCAAATCCGGTTTGTTCCTCATTTTCTACAATGAGCGAGTTCCATACGATTTCGTCTTGGTAATCGCCATTGTATCTCCAACCAATCGTGGTAGGATTAATTTTGACCCCATCATACTTTTCTTCCTCTTTCAGTTGTGCGATTTTGTTAAATACTTTGGCATCGTCGTTGGCATCGTCGTTGGCATCGTCGTTGGCATCGGGTTTCAACACAGCCTCCTCTGTTTTATCAACCAATTTCTCTCTAGAAGCCTCCACCACAGTCTGAGGAGTTGCTCCGTTTCCAAGAAGTTTCACAACATTGTTAGAGAACGACATGGATGTTATTTGGTCAATATTATTCTCCGTTACTATACGCATTTGCACGTTCATCGTTTGAAGTTCTTGAAGCATTAATTTGAACGCATAAGGGACGCGGACGACGCTGAACGATCTTCCGTGTTTGGTGATGTTGTGAACGCTCATTCCTTCGTCTAATGTTCCGGAGAACTTGATTGGTCCATCGGCAAAGGGACTCAGCATCAGGTTTTTATTCTCGTTATATATCGCCACCATTCCGGTCAAATCGCACACGGCCATACAATAATCGTCGCCTCTTTCGAGCATAGACTCCTGTAAGAACCTGGTCGCACCGTGCGATATGATACAATCGCGTTCCATTTCGCCAACGCGCAGACCACCATCGTTGGCTCGTCCCTGCACGGTTTGCCTCGTAAGCGCTGTTCTCGGTCCTCGTGCGCGGTAATTTATTTTGTCTTTTACCATATGCTTCAACCGCATGTAGTATGTGGGACCCACAAAAATGTTTGCTTCAACCTGTTCTCCGCTCTCTCCATTATACATCACTTGACATCCGCTCGAATGATATCCGGAATCTGTCAGTATCTTTCCGTAGAACTCGTGCTTGGGACCCTTGTTCATAAACGCCGTGCAATCACCGTATCCGCCTAGGATGGAGCAGGCCTTGCCCATCTGCGTCTCAACCAACTGACCAATGGTCATGCGCGATGGGAGCGCGTGTGGATTGATGATGATGTCGGGGCGCGTGCCATCCTCCGCAAAAGGCATGCTCTCCTCGGGAATAACCAGCCCGACGGTTCCCTTCTGTCCACATCGCGAGCAAAACTTGTCCCCAATATTTGGTATGCGTTCGTCTCTGACGCGTATTTTTGCGGTGCGGAACCCCTCTTCTCCATCGCTAAGGAAGGTCTTATCTACAAAACCGTGCTGTCCCTTTTTGGGAGAGACCGACGCATCCGTCGAGACGTCGGGTTCTGATATGTTGGTTTGCATTTTTCCAATGAGAATGGTGTTTTCGTCCACCATTGTGTTCTCGCGAATCAGACCATTCGCATCTAGTTCGCCGTAATCAAACCCGGTTTTTAGTCCAGTGACACTTTCAGTCTCAATGTTCGCGAATTTGGAGTCAACTTGCGTCTCGCCCACTTTCGAACTGTCCTCGCGGTCCTCATATGAATTGTAGTAAGTAGTTCGGAACAATCCTCGCTTGACGGAACCCTCGTTGAACAAGATTGAATCCTCAACATTATATCCGGAATAGCACATAATTGCTACAACGACATTCTCTCCGTATGGGTGTTCCTCGTTGTTAATTTTCTTCAAAAACCGACTTTTCACCAGGGGAACCTGTCCGTTATTCAAGACAACGCCCATTTTATCAATGCGCGTCTGAAAGTTTGAATGGTAAAGCGATACGGCTTGCTTCATTTGTCCACACGCAAACAAATTACGAGAAAGCGGGTTATTCTCCGGAAACACCACCTGATTCCCCATCACGCCAAGCGCAAGGGCTGCGTGAATTTCTATATGAGTATATCGCTTCTCATTAATCGCGTCATGGCGCATCGATATAAGCGAGGTCTCGGATTCAGACGTGTCAAGATATTCGATAACAGACTGGGTCTCTTTCAACTCATCAAGATTATCGGTATCATATAACTCTTCAACCGCAAGGCACTCGATATTATTCGCCCGCTCCCTTTTTTTCTTAGCAAAACCGCCGACCAACTGTTTCCAAGTGAAGCCATTCTTCTCAATATATTCGCTCACGCTGTCCCTGTCATAACTTGCCTTATTATTGTCGATATAAAATATGGGGCGACATAGCCGTCCAGAATCCGTGAATATTTCTATTGCGTTTTCCGCAACAAACCAACCGATACTTGTGTGGAGCGGTATTAGATTGCTTCGGCGATATTTTTTGAGGATGTCAACGGCTTCCTTTGGATTATCAACTATACCTATCCATCTACCATTTACAAAGACCTTTGTTTTACCCCCGACTTGTCGAGGAAACAAGTCGCCAAGTTTTCTCATATTGATATTTTTGTTTTTGTTTGTTTGCAACCACTCTATAATACTTTCTGCTGAAGTTCCCGATGTAATGGAAGCAGCTATCGACATGTGCTTGTGTAGTCCCACGTTTCCACCGTCGGGCGTGTCGAGTGGGTCGATAATACCCCACTGCGACGAATGGAGATGGCGCGGTGCAACCACTTTGGCACTGGCGTCCATATCAAGATTGACTTTGCGGAGATGCGACATTGCGGAGTTGAAAGTCAATCGATTCAGGTCTTGCACAATACCCACACGCTTCGTATGCACCGCTCCACCCCAATCTCCTTTCAATGCGCGTTTCATGCCTGACTCGACGATCTTATCGGAAAAGTAATCGCGATAGTTCTCGTTCGTGACGAGTGTTGTGAATTTTTCGTCTGTAAAACTGATTTTATCAAAGTGATACTTCGCGTCGATCTTCTTGAAGATATCTCTTTGCTGTATCGTGTAGTACTCGTTGAAAAGATCATACAACAGGGCGCCAGGCAACTCCACTCGTTTGAAACGGAAACTGTCGCGGTCTGTCGGCTTCGATTGTTTGGTGAAAACACCCAATAGTTTCTTCACCATATGTCCGAGAAAGAAGGCCTTGTCGCGAAAGTTCATCACGCCAATATGAGGCAGAAAATAGTTGCTCACGATTTCAAAAGCGTGGTCTAATGTTTTCCCTTTTGTTAGTGACCCAATGTAAGTGAGCGCCATCTCTTGATTGAATATCTTTCCCGCGTCGTGAATCGAGGGAATAAATATATCAATCAACTCTTTATTACGCTCCATATCGAGCAAACACATTTCTATGATTTCCCTGTCGGACTCAATTCCTAACGCGCGCATCATGATGAACAGTGGAACTGGTTTCTTCACATTCGGGACATTTACAACGATTTGATTATTGCGATAAGTGGTGCTCGGAGCAACAATGCGCACTTGAAGGGTGCGGACGGGCTTCGATGGGTCCTCCGACACCGACCTTATTTCCGACGAATGGCTGTATGTATCATTCACCTTGTCCCTCACATAAAGCGCATTATCCGCAAATTTCTCTTGGGATACAATACACTTCTCTTTTCCGTCAATGATGAAATAACCACCGCGATCATTTTTGCACTCGCCAAGTTCAAAACGCATTTGTGGTGCGAGCCCCTTTAATATACACAAATCCGACATCAACATCACAGGGAATCTTCCTAGAAATACCTTTTCAATCGTTATGGTTTTTGCCGGTGTCTCCGAATGTTCCCCTCCTTGTTCTTTGATAAAGTATTCCACCTCAACGTCGTAATGAACTGTAAAAGCATAGGTCATATTTCTTAATCGCGCCTCATTAGGATACATGTAATGTGCGCGCTCGTCATCGTAAATGATTGGTTTACCGAAATAAATTTTGCTACCGTCCTTACCACCTAACCATATATTACATTGTTTGTCAAAATCTTCGGTTGTGGCGTAATCAGAGGTGTTTTTATTATCCGCATTCCCATCATCTTGCTTCGGATGATTTTTCGAAATGCGGATTGGATTTTTTTCTTTGAAGATACGGTTTATCCCGCCACCAGTGAAAAATTCATTGTAGGAGTCTAGATGATGTTTGACAAATGAGTCGGGGTTGTCTTCGAAGTATTTGTCAACCACTCTCTCCACAAAGAGGTTTGTTCTATCTACATCTATACTGTTTGAGTCCGCATCCGCATCCGCATCCGCATCCGCATCCGCATCAGTTGGGTCTGCGCCCGCATCCGCATCCGCATCAGTTGGGTCTGCGCCCGCATCCACATCCGCATCAGTTGGGTCTGCGCCCGCGTCCACATCCGCATCAGTTGGGTCTATCATTTCTATGTCAATCATTTTGGCATCGATTTCCCCCCCTTTCTCTTCTTCAGTCATATATAATATACATTCACTATTTTTTAGACCGTATTTCTTATTATTACCGAGATAGCAAGATAATATAATAAGAATAAAAACATTGTAAGAATAAAAACATTGTAATGTTGTAATGTTGTAATGTTGTAATGTTGTAATGTTGTAATGTTGTAATGTTGTAATGTTGTCTAAACACGAAGACCATTCAACATCATCATGCCAATAAGAATCGCCATCAAAACAAATGGTATCAAGACAACGAACCAGGACACCTTCTTGTAACCTGCCTTGCAAAGCACGTTCAATATAAAGGTCCAGAACGCGATATATATCGCCTCCGCAATGAAGACCGCGGCAGTATTCGGAACCTCGCACTCAAAGTTTCCTACGCAGTAGGTGTTCGTATTTCCTGCGTTTTGAAACATCATCGCAATCATACCAACCACCGAAATTACTAAATAAACGTATGCCGGTGTGCAAAGTTTCTGAATCTTTTTAACGAGTTTCATTATATAATAGCGCGAGGAAAAAATAAAATGAAACGAAAATCGAATGGAAATAATAAAATAATGAAATTAATGAAATATATTATTGTCTTGTTTATCTGGAAATAAGATGTCCTAGCGTTGGTCCAGGATGCGGTGCCAATTCTACGCCCTTTATGGCACCCATTACGCCACCGAGACCCGAAGACATAGTTCGGGTCATGTTCACCATATCACTAGGAAGAAATGTGCTCCGACCTCCATTCTGTTGCCGGCGCGTGCTCTTGCGCTTCGCGCGTGTGCTCTTGCGCTTCGCGTGCGTGCTCTTGCGCTTCGCGTATGTGCGCGTGCTCTTGCGTTTCGTGCGTCTGTAATTAGAACGACCCATCAATACGTATATATAATTGCTATATTTTTATTCAATGTCAACATGTGTCAACATATGCCTCCTGCAACAAATCTTGTCTAATTTGAGATTGTCTAAAACTTCTCCGCTGGGCGTCTTGTCTTTATTATCTTCGGTAAGATAGACAACATCGTCTACGTTTGCCGAATTCGCCATATTTCTCTTGCGCACCTCACGTTCGTAATAGCGGTATTTATTCGCAAGGACTTTGCCACACGTAAAGCACTTAACGGGAATAATCATAGTTGATATATATAACTGTGATTAATATTATATAAATCAATTTTTATAAATTAATTTATTGCATATTGATTAAATGACAGAGTATACTTATTTGGGACATTTTCCTCTACATTGAACAGAACCGTCATTTTTGGATTTGTATTGGAAGTAATCGAAATCGATATTTGCGCCGTTCTTCGTCAAGAAAGTGGGTCCTTTGCTAGACCCACCAACGCACTTCGTTCCATTCAACAAAACACAGCAACTCGTAGAGGTGCAATTCTTACCCGACACAAGAGATTTGCACCATTCATCCTCCTGCGACGGATTATCGGCACCACAAAATGCTTCCGCACCAATACCATGCATACGAAGCAAGTATATTCCAACCAACATTGCCAAAATAATGAATACTACCTTCTCGATGTTCTCATTGAAAACGCTCATAAACCTAGCGAACTCTTCTGATTTGTTCAATGTAAATATGTATGCGACCAATATGATAACCAATGGTAAGATCACCATAGACGGATGGTTATTAGTTGCGTTGTTGACCATACTTTATATACAATGGGTGGAGAGATTAAATTTCGACTATTTTGTATCCGCGTGTTGTTTTTTGGACACGGTGTTCTTTATTGTCACGATGGATATTTGTGTGACATTTCTCACAAATGTTGATGAGATTGGCGAGATGGTTTTTGTGGAATGTTGATATATAACCGTTTTCTGTATCTGCCCGCGCTTGGTGCTGTAGATGGTGTACCTCTGTTGCGTGGTTCACATTACATATTTCACATTTACCGCCAAATTTTCCTTTGTTGTAACGACTCGCACTTTGCGATAATAATCCCTGCGCGGATTTGTTGTATTTTGTGCGAATATCGTGTGCTCGCGAGAGAAATTCTTCGGGCATACTGAGCGATTTGCATACTTCCAATCCATACATCGTATTACCCGAACCTTCCTTCAGTTTTCGGTCGTATACCAATGTGTCATTTTCACGGTCATAAAGCACCGCCATGTGCGCGAACTTCAGTCTTTCCAACGAGGTCACCTCGTCGTAATGGGTGACCTCGTGAAAGTGTGTCGCAAACATAAACGTGCTTCTCTTTTTGTGAAGCGTTTCGATACCTGCCGTAAATATGCTGAGCGCCGAATCATTCTCTGTTCCAGAACACAATTCATCGCCGAGGATAAGACTATTTTCATCTGATAGTGTAATGATAGTGCGGAGTTCTGACATCTCTACCGCGAATGTCGAGAGACCCTTGAATAAATTGTCGTTCCCCAATATTCGCGTAAATATGTAGGTATACGGCGAATACCTAAATGATGCGCACGGAACGAAAAGACCAGCCTGCGCCATGATAACGGAAATGCCCACCGATTTGATGAAGCTAGTCTTTCCAACTGCGTTTGTTCCGTAGAGAAGCAGCCCGTCTTCAGATTCGACGTCTCCAAGTGTAAGGTCGTTCGTAACATACACCTCGCTTGTTTGGATGTGCTCTATGAGCGGGTGGCGTATTCCAGTGAATGAACAGAACGCCTTTTCTTTTCCCTCTACGATTTCCGGTTTGCAATAATTAAACTTGTGTGCGGTATATGCCTTGCATTGTAACACATCCATCATTGTGATGTAAGATGTAATCACTTTCATTGCGTCTAATCTCTCCACCAATCCATCCACATAGTCCCTCCAAAACGTGTTAATACCGATTGCCAGATCGTCGACTGACTTTTGAACCTTGGAAGTTATTGACTTTATAACATTATTACAAATAATCTCGTCCTTTTTATTCGTTCCTATTGTGCAGTAATCGAGTTCGGCCAAATTCAAATCGAATGATGTAGTGGTACCATCATGAGCAATATATTCAATTTGTATTGTCTTGTCTTTCAGTTTGCTGATGTAGGACTTCAAAAGCGTAATGCGACGTTTTGTTGCCATAAT
>Ga0209095_1000756_pt1 | contig 18706 bp, 16 predicted proteins | sample COGITO_mtgs_1104_3_FD_184795 | JGI IMG/M metagenome (GOLD analysis project Ga0209095, IMG submission 184795) | Pelagic marine microbial communities from North Sea - COGITO_mtgs_110404 (SPAdes) (version 2) | ecosystem: Environmental > Aquatic > Marine > Epipelagic ... | reverse complement strand
TTTTATTGTAAATTAATATTATGATTTTTAAAGTACTTGTTGTTGGAGTAGGGAATATGGGAAGTTCTCATGCAAGAGCCTATAATAAAATAGATAGATTTAATTTAGTTGGACTAGTTTCAAGAACACCTGAAAAACGTATTAAACTCTCTAAAGAGTTGAATAATACTCCTCATTATGATGATTTTGACTACGCATTAGAACATACAAAACCTGATATTGTTTCAATAAATTCATACACTGAATCCCACAAAGAATTTGCAATTAAAAGTCTCAACTATGGAGCTCATATTTTTATTGAAAAGCCTTTAGCTGAAAATATAAAGGACGCAGAAGAAATAATTGAATTAGCCAAAAAAAATAATAAAAAGATAGTAGTTGGATATATTTTAAGATATCATCCAACTTGGAAAAGGTTTATTGATTTATCACATAAATTAGGTTCACCACTTGTTATGAGAATGAATTTGAATCAACAAAGCTCCGAAGATCAGTGGGTCATTCATAAGAATTTGATGAAATCTACTTCTCCTATTGTGGACTGTGGAGTTCACTACGTAGATATCATGTGTAAAATGACAAAATCTAAACCAAAATATGTTAACGCTGTTGGTTCTAAATTATCTGATGAAATTAGTAATAATATGTATAATTATGGTCACTTACAATTAGTTTTTGAGGACGGATCAATAGGATGGTATGAAGCAGGTTGGGGGCCAATGATGAGTCAAACTGCTTTTTTTGTAAAAGATGTTATTGGTCCAAATGGATCAGTTAGTATTGTTGAACCTTTAGAAAATACTAATATTAAATCTTCAAAGGTTGATAGTCATACCAAAACAAATATGCTTTTGATACATAATCAAGAAAGAGATGATAAAGGAGCTTTTTTAAATCAAGACCAATATATCAATACTGAACATGAACCAAATCATGATGAATTATGTGAAATAGAACAGAGATATCTTCTTAAAGTCATTGAAGAGGATTTAGATATAACACAAGATATGGTAGATGTTATAAATAGTATGAAAATAGTTTTAGCAGCTGATAAATCAATAAGATCTGGAAAACAAATTAAAATATGAAGCAGAGTCTAATAGTTTTCATATTTAGTTTATTACTTTTTTCTTGTGAAACAAATACTGACCTAACTACTTGGTTAAATGATGAATCTTTTTTTGATTCACAAAACCTTTTTTCAAATGAAAGATTTCCAAATTTGGTTATTTCAAATGAAGGCACTCTTATTGCAACATGGGGATCAAGTAAAGTTATTGCGAAACGTAGTACGAATGGTGGAAAATCTTGGGGGGATGAAATAATCATAGCTAAACCTGGTTTTCATGGTGGAGGAACACTGGTTGATGAAGTCACAGGAAACATTTTTGTTTTTGTTGAAGAAGGTCATCCAATAAGCCCAATTCAGATTTATGTAAGTAGTGATGATGGTCAGTCTTGGAAAAAACACGACACTAAAATTAGTCCAGACGAAAAAGGACATTTACCATCCATGCACATGAACGAGCATGGAGTTACATTAAAAAAAGGAAAATATTCTGGACGTTTAATTAGACCGTCCAGATATTATGGTGAAAATAATAGTAAAGAACAATACTCTAATCATTATTCTAATGCAATATACAGTGATGATAGAGGAATATCTTGGAAGACGAGTTCTCAATTTCCTGCATTTGGAACTGGAGAAGCAGCTTTAGAAGAACTCTCAAATGGGATGATATATTATAATTCAAGAAGACATTATTCAAATGACGGATTAAATCCGAAGATGAGACATGTAGCTTTTAGTTACGATGGCGGTGAGTCATGGGAAGATTTAAGTGTTTCATCTGTTCTTCCTGATGGTGCTCAATTTAGAGATTATGGATTAATGGGTGGTTTAACTCGTGTTCCATTAAAAGATTTAGACATATTATTATTTAGTAATATCATATCATCAAAAAAAGAAAATGCTAGAACTAATGGTTACGTTTGGGTAAGTTTTGATGGAGGTAAATCTTGGCCTTTAAAAAAATCAGTGGATAAAGGTAATTTTGCTTATTCTTCAATGATAGCAGGAAGACCAGGAACAGTAAGTGAAGGAATGATCTTCTTGTTATATGAAAGTGAATCTGGTGCTAAATTAGCACGATTTAACTTACAATGGCTGCTTGATGGAGTTGATATATCTACCTATTTGAAATTATAGATTTATGAAAAATTTTTTAATCATTTTAATTCTGTTTTTTTCTTGCTCTAAAGAAGATTCCAAATCTGTAGTTATAGAAAACCCAAGTTCCAATGTTTTTTATTACGGAGCAGATCTCTCATACGTAAATGAGATGGAAGATTGTGGTGCTGTTTACAAAGATTCTAATGAAAATATCAAAAGTCCATATAAAATTTTTGCAGAAGCAGGAACTAACTTGGTTAGAATCAGACTGTGGCATAATCCAACTTGGACAAACTATTCTAATCTTAGTGATGTAAAAAAATCTATTCAACGTGCCAAATCCGAGGGGATGAAAGTGTTATTAGATTTTCATTATTCAGATACTTGGGCAGACCCTTCAAATCAAGAAATACCTTTAGCTTGGTTGACTCAAATTAATAATACAGGACCATTAGGAGATTTACTTTATAATTACACATACGATACACTAAATGATTTAGCTAATTCTAACCTTTTGCCTGATATTGTTCAAGTCGGCAATGAAATTAATGCAATGATTTTACAAAACGGAGAATTAAAATGGCCTATTGACTGGACAAGAAACTCATTATTAATAAATAAAGGAATAAAAGCTGTTAGAGATATTAGTTCTTCAAAAAATAAAAAAATTGAAATAATGTTACATATTGCTCAGCCTGAAAATGGACTATGGTGGTTTGAACAAGCGAGTGCTGCAGGTGTTACAGATTATGATTGGATAGGGTTGTCTTACTATCCTATGTGGTCTGAATATGATTTAAATTCTATTGATACACCCATTAAAACACTGATTGAAACATATAATAAAAGATTAATGATAGTAGAAACTGGATATCCTTTTACATTAAATAATGCAGATTCAGCAAATAATATTTTTAATGAAAATGCATTAATTACTGGCTATCCTGCATCTGAGCAAGGACAATTAAATTACTTGAATGATTTAAAAACAAAAATATTTCAAAGTGGAGGAGATGGTATTGTTTACTGGGAACCTGCTTGGGTTTCAACAAATTGTTCAACGCTATGGGCTACTGGTTCGCACTGGGATAATGCTACTTTGTTCGATCATAACAATAAGTCTAACTTAGGAATGCAGTTTTATAATGCATCTAAAAATTAAAAATTATTTGAAACAGTTATTTAGATTAATTAGTTTACTGGAGGGAATATCTTATTTGTTATTGCTTTTTATCGCAGTTCCTATAAAATATTTTGGTAATGATGAATTTTATGTAAAACTACTTGGAATGCCGCATGGACTTTTATTTATGAGTTATGTCGTTTTTGCAATTATTTTTCGAAAAAAATTTAACTGGAGTTCTAAATCTTTTCTTATTATATTAAGTGCTTCTGTAATACCTTTTGGGACTTTTTATATTGACAAAAAATATTTAAGAAATATCGATTATAAATGAAAAATTTGACCATTCTAATATTATTAATTTCTGTCATATTACAATCAAATGATTGTATAGCACAAAATTCTATTGTTGAAAACAAATATATTTTTAAAGAAGGAGATTTTAATGGGATTGGAAAATGGTATATGGGTAGAGAGATTGCTTATGTTATGGGTTATCAAGGAATTGGTTGGCTAGAAAGATCCGAACGTGAAAAAGAAGAAAATGTTTCTAAATTGATTAAAAATATGAGGATTAAGCCCAATGATTTTATCGCTGATATTGGAGCAGGTTCTGGTTATCATGCATTTAGAATGGCCTCTTTAGCTCCAAATGGTTTAGTTTATGCTGTAGATATTCAAACTGAAATGTTGATGGCTATTGAAAACAAAAAAACTTTTAGTGAAAATAGTAATATTGAAACAATTCTTGGAACTGAAAAAACAGTTGAATTACCTAAAAATTCAGTTGATAAAATTTTAATGGTTGACGTATATCATGAGTTTAGTTTTCCAATAGAAATGATTGCATCAATGAAAAGTGCGTTAAAATCTAATGGAGAATTATTTTTAATTGAATACAGAGCGGAAGATCCATTAGTCCCAATAAAAACTATACACAAAATGAGTGAAAAACAAGCTATTAAAGAAATGGAAGCTGCGGGTTTTAAACTTCGAAAAAACATAGATAATCTTCCCTGGCAACACTGTATGATTTTTGTAAAAAACAATTAACATGATTTAATGAATTTTTTAGAACAAGAAATTACTGTTACACAAATTGATTTAGATGACTTGAATCATGTTAATAACGTAATATACGTTAAATGGATACAAGAAATAGCAAAAAATCATTGGAGAAATCTAGTTTCTAACGAAATATTAAATAATTACTATTGGGTTTTGTTAGAACATCAAATTCAATATCATCACCCTGCCTTTTTAGATGAAAAAATCAAAATAATAACCTATGTCGATAAAACTGAAGGAGTTAAATCAAGCAGAGTAGTGGAAATATTCAACAAAAAAACTAATCAATTATTAGTAACTTCTAAAACGATATGGTGTTTAATAAATGCCAATACAAATAAACCAAATAGAATTAATGAAGAAATTAAAAAAGCTTTTAGTTAATGTTTTGAATATAAAAAATCTTTTACTGTTATTTATTATTTGTTCGTCTTGTGGTCTTGAAACAAACAATGAATACCCTATTATTGAAAAAGTTACTGTAAATGATATCACCCTGCCTAAAGGGTTTACTATTTCTAAACTTTATGAGCCAACAGATAATGAACAAGGATCTTGGGTTAGTTTTGCTAAGGATGATAAAGGGAGTTTTTATGCATCTGATCAATTTGGAAGTATTTATAAAGCAACAATTAAGAAATCTAATGGAAAAGATAGCCTTTATGTTAAGGAATTAAATTTGAATGTTGGTTTGGCTCAAGGTTTATTATTTCATAACAACGAATTATTTGCCTTAGTTAATTCTTATGATGATAAAATTAAAAGTGGTTTGTATAAGATTATAGATTCTAACGATGATGGCGAATTAGATACTGTTAAAACATTAAAAACAGTAATAGGTAATGGTGAGCATGGGCCACATAGTATTGAATTGTCACCAGATAGAAAATCAATGTACATGGTTTTTGGTAATCATACTGATATTCCAAATGACGTGCATGGTCGTGTGCCTGAAGTTTGGGGAGAAGATAATTTATTGCCAGTTATTAAAGATCCAAGCGGTCATGCAAATTCAAGAAAAGCGCCAGGTGGTTGGGTAGCTCAGACTGATTTTGATGGTGTTGATTGGACTTTGATTGCCGTTGGAACAAGAAATACATTTGATATAGCTTTTAATCGTGATAATGAATTGTTCGGTTTTGATTCTGATATGGAGTATGACCTTGGAATGCCATGGTATAGACCAATTCGTTTAAATCATGTAACTAGCGGAGCAGATTATGGATGGAGAACAGGAACTGGTAAATTTCGAGATTATTATCCTGATAATCTTTCGGGAATCGTCAATTTGGGACAGGGTTCTCCAACTGGTTTATTGGATGGAAGTGGATTAAAATTTCCTGCATATTATCAAAATGGATTGTATTTGTTTGATTGGAGTTATGGAACAATGTATCATGCTAAATTAAATCCTAAGGGAAGTTCTTTTGAAGCTGAGGTTACTGAATTTATTTCTGGTGTTCCATTGCCATTAACAAATGGAATAGTAGGAGATGATGGAGCATTATACTTTTTAACAGGTGGAAGGCGTCTTGAATCTGGGTTGTATAGAGTAACTTATGAGGGTGAATTACCGTCAGAAGTACTAGAACTTCAAGAGCGTTCAAAAGGAAAAAAAGATAGAGAATTAAGACATGAACTTGAACGATTACATGTTTCACCTAATCCAGAAAAGGTATCTTTTATCTTAAAGCATTTAGATTATAAAGATCGTGCTATTCGTTTTTCAGCAAGAGTAGCCTTAGAGCATTTAGATTTTTCACACTGGAAAGATGAGATTAAAAAAAATAATTCTGTTGAAACAATCTTAGAATTAGCATTAGCAATTGCACGTCACGGCGATGATCACACTAGAACTGAAGCGCTTTATACTTTAACAAAAATTAATTGGAATAATCTAAATGAGACTAATAAATTAAATTTTATAAGAGCAATTGATTTATTAATGTTAAGATTTGATGGTAGTTTGCCAAATGAAATAAAAGAAATAATAAAAAAATTGTTTTTGCCAGCTTATTTAGTAAGTTCTGAAGCAGTGAACATGGAATTATGTAAGACTTTAAGTTACTTACAGGTTGAAGAAATTATTGATTTAACATTACTAGAAATGGAAACGAATACCTCTTTAGAGGGTATGAAAGAAATCTACTTATCCAGTGATATTTCTAACAGAAGTGAACAATACGGAAAAGACGTAGAAAATATGTTAGCAAACATGCCAAATCAACGTAATATAAGTTATGCTCATAGTTTAAGTTACCTTAAAAAAGGTTGGTCAAGTACAGCTAGGGAGCGTTATTTTGAATGGTTTGGTAGTGCGCTTCAAAAAGCTGGAGGTAAAATGTATTTAAAGTTTATTAAGGCTATTCAAAAAACAGCATTGGAAAATGTTCCAGAACAAGAAAGAGACTACCTTTTAAAATTAACTGAAATTTCTTCTAAACGCAGTTCAGATGATATGAAGGATATAATCCAGCCACAAGGTCCGGGAATTGATTGGACAGTTGAATTATTGATGTCTGCTTATGAAAAAAATTATAAAAATGCCAGTTTTGAAAGTGGTAAAAATATGTATAAAGCTACATTGTGTATTTCATGCCATAGTATGAATGGAGAGGGTGGAGTTTCTGGGCCTGAATTAACTCAAATAGGTTCAAGGTTTACAGTTGATGCCATTGGAGAAGCAATTATCAATCCGTCCGGAACAATAGGTGATAGGTATCAGTATTCAAACTATTATTTGTCTGATGGTTCTGTTGTTACGGGAATAGCCATAAATGAAGATGAAAACAATATCGAAGTTAGTATAAGTCCTTTTGCAACTGACATTACAGTCAATGTTAGAAAAGATAAATTAAAAAAGATTGAATTATCAAAAATTTCTCCAATGCCTTCGGGCCTTATCAACAGACTTAACGAACAAGAGCTAGCAGATTTAATTGCCTATATGCTTTCAACTGGAGATCCAAAAAAGATGAAAAAATGAAACATTTCGTGGCGTTAAGTAAACAAAATAAAATTAAAAATTTAATTTTATTTATTCTGTTTGTGATTTTTGCGATTTTACAATTAAATGATCCTGATGGTTTGTTGTGGTTTTCTATATATTTTATTGTGTCACTTATATGCTTATACAACACCTTTAGGGCTATTCCCAAGTCTGTTTTGATTTTATCAATTACAGTTTTAATAACCTACTCTGCGTTTCATTTTTCATTATTCATTGATTATTTATATACTGAAAATAAAGAAGAGATTTTTGGGGAAATGGTCTATGACAAACCTTATTTAGAGGGTGCTAGAGAGTTTATTGGGCTTTTGTTAGCTGCCCTTGGGATTATGTATCAAATAAAGATTAGAAAATTCAAATAATTTTTATAAACTTTTAATAAAAATAGCGAAAGTAACAGGGTAGTGGATTACTAATTAATAATTACAATTCAGTTTTTATAGGAAATCCACGGTCTTTCATTAAGGCTTCAATTTTAGCATCTCTTCCTCTAAATAAACGGTAAGCTTCTTCTGGATCAATTGAATTTCTAGGGGAAAATAAATAATCTACTAATTTTTTAGCAACATCTTTATCATAAAATCCTCCAGGAGCTTCAGCAAATGCTTCAGATGCATCAGCAGTTAATACATCTGCCCACATATAACCGTAATAAGCAGTTGCATAACCTTCTCCTGAAAAGACATGTCCGAAGTGTGGTGTTCTGTGTCTCATAGGTAATTCAGAAGGCATTTTTAGATCAGCTAATGTTTCTTTTTCAAATTTATCTACATCTATATTTGTTGGATCAGCTAAATGAAATTTCATATCCATAATCGCTGAAGCTAAATATTCTGTCGTTTCAAATCCTTGATTAAATGTAGATGCTTTTTTTATTTTTGCAACTAGTTCTTTAGGCATCGGTTTACCAGTCTGATTATGAACTAAAAACTGATTTATCACTCTGTCTGTAGATAACCATCTTTCAAGAAGCTGTGATTGAAATTCAGTATAATCTCTCACACCACTATTTAGAGTAGGGTATTTGACATTAGAAGCAAAAAAGTGTAAGGCATGACCAAATTCATGGAAAAAAGTTGTAGCATCGTCCCATGAAACTAACAACGCTTCCCCGGGTGCTGGTTTGACAAAATTAGAATTGTTAGAAGCTAATACATTAGTTTTTCCATCCATCGTGGTGTGACTTCTGTATGTTGTAGCCCAAGCACCAGATCTTTTTCCTTGTCTAGCGTATGGATCTAAGTACCATAATCCAATATGTTTTTCGGAGGACTTGTCTTTAACTTCCCAAACGTTTACATCTTCATGAAAAACAGGTATTCTTCCTTTTTCTAAAGCTATAAACTTGTAATTAAATAATTCACCTGCAACATAAAACATGGCGTCTGTTAATTTATCTAACTGTAAATATTGTTTGACTTCATCAGAATTTAAATCGTATTTTAATTTTCGAACTTTTTCTGCATAGAATCTGTAATCCCAAGGTTCGATAGTTGTTTTAGAATTAGTAAGCGTATTAGCAACTTTTTGCATATCAACTACCTCTTCGTCAACTCTAGCTATAGCTGCAGGCCATACTGCTTCCATTAATGCCATTGCATTTTCAGGATTTTTTGCCATCCTGTCCTGTAATCTCCATTGAGCATAATTTTCATGACCTAATAAACCAACTCGTTCTTTTCTTAATCTTAAAATTTCAGCAATAATTTCATTATTATCAAATTCATCCCCATTATCTCCTCTGGAATAGTAATTTTTCCAAACAATCTCTCTTAAAGCTCTATTAGTAGAATAAGTTAAAAATGGATCCATTGATGATCTTGTATTAGTTATTGCATATTTACCATCAAAACCTTTGTCTTGTGCAATTTTTTGAGCAGATTTTATAAATCCATCTGATAAACCATCTAATTGAGATTCATCCAAGTAAGTAACATAATTTTCTTCGTCGTGTAAAACATTATTAGAAAAGTCATTGTATAGTTTTGATAGTTCTAGATTAATTTCAGCATATTTCTTTTTTTTATCATTATTCAAAGCAGCTCCATTCATAGCAAAACTTTTATAAGTTAAATCTAAAACTCTTTGTTGATCGTCTTCAAGAGGATTGCTTTTAGATGAATTGTAAATAGCGCTTACTCTTTCAAATAATTTCTCATTTTGGTTGATTAATGTTGAGTATTCCGATAGCTTAGGTGCTAATTCACTTTGTATTTCTCTAAATTCTGGACTAGACATATTACTAGATAATATTCCATAGTATGGATAAACATCACTTAGAAGCTTTCCAGACCTTTCCATTTCTTCAATAGTGTTTTCAAATGTTGGTGCATCTAAATTATTTGCAATTTTATCAATATCCTCGAGACTCATTTTCATTCCTTTGAGCATTGCTTCTTTAACTAGCTTAGGAGACATTTTGTCAAATGCAGGAACTCCACCATATTCAGAGTTTTTGTCTGACCATTGTTCTATCATTGGATTAGGGTTATTACAGTTAATTAAAAATAAAGAAGTAATAATAATTGTAAATAAATTTTTCATAAAAGAAGTTTCTTAAATTAATGTTTAATATCTATAAATCGTATTTTGGATTCCATGAAACAACTTGTTTCAAATCCATTGCACGTATTCCCATATCAACTGCAAAGGACACAGCAGCACCACTTTTTAAATTAGATAGTGGAATAGTATTGTTAATAATTGAGGATTTAAAATCTTCAAGAGCTTGGCGTGTTGGTTCTAGATGATTAAAATTGATTAAATTACCTTTTCCCTCTGTCCAACTTTGCGTTGCACCAGAAACACCATCAAAATCTCCTATTACTTTATTATATTTTCCTTCAGGATATTTCCAAGCCTTATCATAGTTAATAATTACTGTGGCTTTATCACCCATTACTTTGATTTGATAATCATCTTTAGCATTTGAGGTTAAGCAAGTAAAATTCGCTTTGATTCCATTTGCATATGAGTAAATTAAATTAGTGTTGTCATATGTTTCACGTCCATCTTTCCAATAATCTATTCCGCCAAAACCTGCTACTTTTATAGGATTATCTTGTAGCAACCAATTGCAGAAATCAATTTGGTGAGAGCTCAGTTCTGCAGTAAGTCCATAAGAATATTCACGATACATCCTCCAATTAATTTGACGTTCAAATTTTGGATTTGGAACGTGTCTTCTCCAATTTCCATTACGATTCCATTGAGCATCAATAGCAATTACTTGACCAATATCTCCTGCTTGAATCATCTCAACAACATGCGAATATAATCTTGAACTGTGATATTGATGACCAGTTTGAAATATCTTATTGTGACTGTTTTGCACTTTTTGAATCAAATCAAGTGTATCTTGATCACCTTTAACCATTGTTTTTTCACAATAAATATGGACTGAAGCATCAACAGCATCAGATGCTATAGCAGCATGAGTATTTAAAGGAGTGCTAATTATTACTGCATCTAAATTTTTTAATAAAAGCATTTCCTGGTGATTTGAATATTGTTTTGCTTTAGGGGCCAGGGATGAAGCTTCATTCAATCTAAATTGAAGAGTATCACATATTGCAATTAACTCTATACCTTTTATTCTGTTAATTATATTTATTAATCCTTGACCACGAGCTCCTGTTCCAATAACTCCAATATTTAATTGATCTGAAGGAGCTCCTTTCAAAATGGAAAACAACTCTGTATTTGGAGCAAATACTGGAATACTTGCTGTTAATACACTTTTTTTAATAAACGATCTTCTTGAACTCATAATAAAAACTGGTTTTATATTTTTTAATATAGTGAAAATTTAATTTCTTTCTGAAGCTAATTATCGAAGGAAAGAATCCTATAAAAAATAGATGATTTTTTCTATATAGATGATAATTATCATATTTTTGAAATAATAGTTATGTCAAAATAATGTAAATTGTTAAATGAAAATTTAACAACAATTATTACTATTAACCAAACGACTATGACAATAGAGGAAAAATTTAAATCTCTTGAATCAAAAAACGCTCCTGGACAGGAAATTAGACAAAATTTAGATGATCTTAGTTCTATTATGCTTGGTGATAAGCTAGATGGCATCTTAGTAGATTTTTCACATGGAGATGTAGATGCTTTTCCTCCGATACCAGATTCTGACATTTCATGGAAAAATGGTTTCAATAAAGGAGCCTCTCAAGCTTATACTGAATACAGAGGATCGGCCGAAATTCGAAATAGACTAGCTATTAGTTTAGGAAAATTTACAGGAAAACATATCAAATATGATAGCGAATTAATTATCACACCAGGTACTCAAGGGGCATTATTTTTGGCACTTGGTGCAACAGTTACCGTGGGTACAAAGGTTGCTGTTATTGAACCAGATTATTTTGCTAATCGTAAACTTGTTAAATTTTTTGGTGGTGAAGTAGTGCCAATTCCTCTAAATTATAAGAATAATAAATTTGATAATACTCCAGATCTAAATAAAATTGAAGAAGCATTTAAAAATAATACTAAGGTTTTTGTCTTTTCGACTCCAAATAACCCAACAGGAATTGTCTATTCAGAAAACTCTATAAAAATAATTGGAAATCTAGCAGAAAAATATGGAGTTACAGTCATTGTTGATCAGCTGTATTCCAGGATGCTGTTTAGCTCTGAAACTTATACTCACCTTCGTTCATATGATTTTAGTCCTAAAAGCCTTATTACCATTATGGGACCTTCAAAAACTGAATCTTTAAGTGGATTTCGTTTAGGAGTTGCATTTGGTTCTGCCCATTTGATTGAAAGAATGGAAAGTCTTCAAGCCATTGTCTCATTGAGAACTGCTGGTTATAATCAAGCAGTTTTAGATACTTGGTTTCATGAGCCTATAGGTTGGATGAAAAACCGTATCCATGAACATGAGTTAATTAGAGATGAACTACTTGAAATTTTTAGGTCTGTTAATATTTTTGCTGTAACTCCACAGGCTGGAAGCTATCTTTTTCCACAACTCCCTTCACTCAGCGTAGACTTATATACATTTGTTCGTTTATTACGTTTTCAGGCAAATGTTATAGTAACACCAGGTTCAGAATTTGATCCTAAATGCAAGGATAGTATTAGGCTTAATTTTTCACAAAACCGTCAATTAGCTGTTTTAGCTGTAAAACGAATTATTAAAATGGTTGAAATTTATAAAATATGAAAAAACTAATTCTCCTTTTTTTATTTACACCTTATATTTTATTAGGTCAAAATGAATTTATTGGTTCTATTGAAAGACTTACACCTGAAATGGATAATTTTATTTCTAAAGATTCAAAAATTGAAATTATTGCTAAAGGTTTCTCTTGGTCTGAAGGTCCTGTATGGTCTAAAAAACTAAACGCTCTTCTTTTTTCTGATGTTCCAAATAATGTTATATATAAATGGGATGAAAAAAATGGTTTAGATGTTTTTATTGATAAAATTGGCTACTCTGGAATTGTCCCCAATTTAAATAAGTCAGGAACAAATGGTTTAATAATTGACCATGATGGAAACCTAATAATTTGTATGCATGGCGACAGGAGGATAGTAAAGCTTACTAATTGGAAAAGTAATAAAGTATTTCCTGTAATTACATCATTTAATAATAAGTTATTTAATAGCCCTAATGACTTAGTTTATAATAGGAAGAAAGATTTATTTTTTACTGATCCGCCATATGGTTTAAAAGAAGGGGATAATGATAAATTAAAAGAATTAGAATTTAATGGAGTTTTTAGACTTAGTAATAATGGAAAATTAGAAGTTTTAATAAAAAATTTAACAAGACCTAATGGTATCGCCATTTCTGTAGATGAAAAAACTTTATATGTTGCTAATTCTGATTCTAAAAATCCAGTTATTATGAAATATCAAATCACTGACGAAGGTGTTAATAATCCTGAAGTGTTTTTTAATGGAACTGAACTGTCTGAAAAGGAGATAGGGTTATTTGATGGCTTAAAAGTACATCCAACAGGGATGGTTTTTGCAACTGGCCCTGGTGGAGTTTTACTAATTAATCAAGATGGTATTCATATTGGTACGATTAAAACAGAAGTTAGAAGTGCAAATTGTGCTTTTGATAATAAATTTGAATATCTGTATATGACTTCTCACCAATATTTAACCAGGATAAAAATTATGGATCTATAAGTTTTAATAATTTTATACGAAGATGACTAATAAACATACTGAAAAAATTAAAAAAATGGAGCTTATTTTACCTCCTGCTCCTAAACCAGCTGGAGTATATAGACCTACATTAGTGATTGACCGCTTCTTATATGTTTCTGGTCAAGGACCAGTTAATAAAGATGGCACATATATTATTGGAAAAGTTGGCTCTGATTTAAATAAAGAAGAAGCAAAAAAAGCAGCTAGACAAGTCGGTTTAACAATGTTATCTACAATAATTAGTCATTATGGTAATATTGATAATATAAAAAGAGTGGTAAAAGTCTTTGGAATGGTAAATTCTAACCCAGAATTTGAAGCTCACCCATACGTTATTAACGGATTTAGCGAATTAATGGTTGAAGTTTTTGGTTATGAAATGGGTGTTGGTGTTAGAAGTGCCGTGGGAATGAATCTTCCGAGAAACATAGCGGTTGAAATTGAAGCACATTTTGAACTACATAAGTAAAAATTAAAACCCTTTTAAATCATTGATCTACATGAGATTTATTTATTAAAGACAGATTTAGTCCTTTGACTTTAATATAAATTAAGTTAATTTTAATAGCATGGAAAATAAGTTTGAAAAAATTTTATGGAGTGTCAGATATGTTGTAATACTTGCTGTAATTCTTTCGATTATAGCCTCTATCTCTTTAATAGTAATTGGAAGTTGGGATATTATTCAAGCAATAATATTTTATAACCCTTTATTTGATACAGGTATTGTAAATAATAATCAACTTCTATTTAAAATTATATCATCTATTGATTTGTTCTTGATAGGAATAGTTTTATTAATTTTTGGTTTTGGTATATATGAGCTTTTTGTTAGTGAAATTAATTTTGCTAATGCTAAGTTTTCAGAATCTACTTTGAAAATCAAAAGTTTAGATCAGTTAAAAAATAAGATTATAAAAGTTATAATAATCGTTCTAATAGTTAAGTTTTTTGAAAAAATTTTAAAACTAACAGAAAATTTTACAACCCCTTTAGATATCTTATTTTTTGGACTATCAATATTGTCAATATGTCTCGGATATTATTTAATTAATAGAAAATAAAAGAGTCGCAAGAAATATTGAATTCAAAAGCTGTTAATATTGTTTGGTTAAAAAGGGACCTTCGTTCACAAGAGTACAAGTTTTAAAAAGAAAAACCCTAATCACTTGTTTATAAAGCAGTTAGGGTTTAACTAAGCGGAGAAAGAGGGAACGCCTACTATGCAATATAACTAACTTTAAATTCCTTCTAAAACCCTATATTATATCAGTAAAATGCAATATTAACAGAGTAAATATGTTAATCATATCATTGTATTGTATTTCATAAAATTGCATTAATTTTCAATTGACCGTACAACTACCGTACAAGTTTTGATTAAAAATATTATGCTTTTTAATTGAGTTTATTTATATCCATATCCATATCCATATCCATATCCATATCCATACTTATAACCATACTTATCTAAAAATTTGTCTGGCTTAGAGTCATCAGTAATTATATAGCTCATGTTTTTTATTTTATATTTTTCTTTATAGTCTAAAACATAATTTACTAATTTTTTAGGAGAAAAATTTTTCCTAAACACATGAAAAACAAAATCTGATTTTTTTAATAAATCCAAAGAATCAACCATGAATAAAACCGGAGCAGTATCAAAAATAATATAATCGTATTTTTTCTTGAGAAATGAAATTAAATTATCAAATTTTTTTCGATTAAAAATATTGTTTTTCGTTTCTGTTCCTATAAAAAGAGTGTCTAACTTGTTGTGTTTTGTTTTATATTTCTCAAATAGTTCTTTGAAATCATTTTTATTATCACTTACAATATTTGATAGTCCTTTTAAATTTGATTTTTTATCAAATAACTTTGATAAGTCAGGATTCCTTATATCACTACCAATCAAAATAACTTTTTTATTTCTATTAGCTAAAAATGTAGATAAATTAAATGCAGTATGTGTTTTTCCTTCGTTTTTTATACAAGATGTAATCATTATCGATTTACCCACTTTTGATTTTGGAAATACCATGTTCATGTTATGATATACTCTACTTAAAAGTTCGTCTTTAATTATTCTATTTTCAGTTGACAATTTATTTTTAGTAAATTTTATTATTCCTAAAAAATTTATTCCATCAAGATTTTCTTTTAAATATTCTATATCGATGTAAAATGATCTCCAAAAAAATAAACTTAAACTAAACCCGACTGGAAGAATAAATCCAGAAAATAAAAATATTGCCAATTTTTTTGATTTACCTGATTCGGATAATAAAACATAATCAACTTCATTTATCAGTTTAATGTTTGATTCTAAAGATGATATACTTATCAAAGCCTCTTCTTTCTTTTGAGACAAATATGAATGCAAATTATTTAAAAGTGAGAGATCTCTTTCTAGGTTGCTTAGTTTGGATTCTTGAAGCGGAATGACACCAACCAATGAATTGCTTTTTTGTTTATAATCATCATATCTATTAAATTTCATTTTTAATTTATTGATATAAATGTTTAGACTATTGAGAATATTAGATCTTAAATCAATTAATTGATTTTGTGATTGAATAACAAGAGGGTTTTTTTCAGTAGCCTCTACAAGTAGATTATTTTTTTCTAAAATAATCTTGTTAAACTGAAATACCATTTGATTTATATTTTCATTTTCAATTCCAATATCAGTTGGTAAAAGTTCGAAAGAATTTTGTTTTTTTACTTCATTTAATAATTTTAAAGAAAGTTCACTCTGCAATGAGTTATTAAACATTTTTTGTTCAATTTCGTTTAAGTTATTCAATGCTGAATTTGTTTGATTTTCCGGCATATATACTCCGTTTGAAATTTTATAATCTGAAATTACAGAGTTTAGTGAATCGATTTTTTCTTTTAATTTATAGATTCTGTTGTCAATAAATTTTGTCGATAATTCATATACAGTTTTCTTCTCACTCACATTATTTTCCATGATTGCATCAATAATTCCGTTTAAAATAATATTATTTAAGCGTTTATTAGATCCACTGTAGGAGATTTCATATGTGTTTGATTTTGATTTACTAACACTGTAACTTGATTTTAATCCATTAATAGCCTCACTCTTAGTAAATTGATTAATAATGTAAGTATTATGATCTTCGTAATTTAAGAATTTTGTTCTGTATCTAAATATTGAGTTTTCAAATTCACTTTTATTTTTTGAAAACGAGAAAGTTTTTTCATCTATTTTAACAATAACACTCTCTTTGTTAAAACTTACACTACATTTATTGTTAGAAATGGTGGTCTTTAAAACAAAATCAAATGGTAACGATTCTTTTGTTAATACCTCATTAGCTCTCCAGGTATTTTTTTTTAAAAATCTATAATTAAGCCCTAATTTCTCTACTACTTCATTTAAAATCAATGTTGATTTGAAAACTGAAACTTGGTCTTCATTTTCAAGATTGTTATTGTATAAAAATTGATATTCATTATTATTAATAAATGAGGAGGGGTCTGATTGATCTTCACTTATTAATAATGTTGCACTTGTTTTAAAAACATCCTGTTTATAATAATTGTATAATGATCCTATAACTGCGAATATTATTATAGATATAAAAATTATCCATCTATGTGATAACACAACAAATAGAATTTCAAGAATATCTATTTCGTCTTCATTATTTCTTTTTTTGTTTTCCTGTATCATCTAGATATTAATATAATAATAGAGGTTAATAAAGAAAACGCTCCAGCATTTCTTAAAATTCCAAAATCAAATGCTAGGGAGGAATTATCGGGTCTCACATAGATTTTATCGTTTTGTTTTAGAAAATAATATTCTGAATTTAAAAACTCATAAGAGGTCAAATCTAAATACTGAGTTTTAATTTTATTGTTGGAATTTCTAATTATCATAACCCTAGTAGGATCTGCATTTTTATTAAAATCTCCAGCTCTACTAATTAGTTCCGTAAATGAAATGTTTTGATCTATAACATTAAATGTACCTGGTTTACCTACTTCTCCAAGAACTGAAACTCTGAAATTTAAAATTTTTGTTCTAACGCTTGGGTTTTTTACATATTCCTCCAATTTTATTTTTATTGATTCAGAAAGTGAAGCACAAGTCAATCCTAAAGCCTTTACTTTACCAAGAAATGGAATATCAATATCCCCAGAGCTATCAACTAGATAACCGTCTAATTTTCTGGCTTCTGCATTTCTAATTGTTCCAATTTTATCCATTGCTATTGGTGAAAAAATTGATGTACTTAGATTATTTAAGGATGAAATTTTGACATCTATTAGATCCCCGTAAGTTATGACAGCTTCCGGAACTTTTATTTCCAAATTCTCAGGAATATTTTTAAATAGTACCTTACTGTTAGAACAGCTTACAATTAAAAAAAATGCAAGTATTACAAAAAAATAATATTTTAAATTCAAATTCAATATATTTTTAAATAATAATTAAGTACATAATTATAAAAATTATATTGTCTTGATAAATATTATTTTTTTTAAATTTTGTCAATTTTGTTAAAAAAACATCTTAATTGAAATACTCAATCCTTGATGTCCCTATTTAGAAATAAGCTTTTTATTATTTTTTAAAAAATAAATTACAGATTATATTTTTTATTAATAAACTTTGTTTTATTCTTCAAAAGGTAAGTTTCAGAATATCCGGTTTTTTGAGCAATCTCAGACATAGATTTTTTATCAAAAAACATCTTTTGTGCTTTTATTTTTCTTGAATTCTTAATGAATACAGCTGGCTTAAAATCTTTATCTAAACTATTAATTTCATAATAAGCTAAATCAAATTCATCTTCAAGCATTTTCAAGGTTACTGAGTTTAAGTTATTTTGAATAAAGTTTTTAATATTTAAAACTAATTTTTCTCTTGATACATTTATTTTATTTGAAGAATTGTACTTTTTTACTACTATTGTAATTAAAATAAATAGTGCTATTAAAAAAAAGAAAAATTCAGATTTATATGATTTTTCAATTTTAAAATCAGAAAAGATTAAGTTTTTGGAAAACTCTTTTAAATTTTTAAAAGAATAAACTCCATGAATACTACCAAAACTAATTTCATTTGCAGACTTATAAACTGCATTTTTATTAAATTCATCCAGGATATAAC
>Ga0209095_1000744_pt1 | contig 18808 bp, 8 predicted proteins | sample COGITO_mtgs_1104_3_FD_184795 | JGI IMG/M metagenome (GOLD analysis project Ga0209095, IMG submission 184795) | Pelagic marine microbial communities from North Sea - COGITO_mtgs_110404 (SPAdes) (version 2) | ecosystem: Environmental > Aquatic > Marine > Epipelagic ... | reverse complement strand
TATAAAAGGCCTAGAAAAATTAATAAGGTACTCTTTCAACTCTTCAGAGCATAAAATTGCTGCTCCGTGAAAACCATAAGCTTTTCCAAAAGTGATTATTCTACAAAATACTTCATTTTGCATTTCTCTTGCATGAACAATCCCCTTGCCATCTAAACCATATACTCCACATGCATGAGCCTCATCAACAATAAGATAAGCGCAAAACTCTTTTGACAAAGATTGTATGCGTCTTAAAGGCGCCATATCACCATCCATAGAGTATAATGACTCTACAATTATATATACAGTACCATTTATGTCTTTTAACTGTCTTTTTAGGTCGTCACAGTCATTGTGTTTAAAGGAATATCCTTTTGCATTTGAAAGACGAATACCGTCTCTTATACTCGCATGTACATACTCATCATACAAGATAAAGTCTCCTCTTTGAGCCACTGCAGAAATAAACCCAAGATTGGCATCATACCCAGAATTAAATATTAGTGCGCTTTCTGAATCAAAAAAATTTGCTAACCTGTGTTCGCATTCTATAGCTGCATTAGAATTACCAGATAATAATCGAGAACCTGAGGATCCACCTTGAATACTTGAATTAGGAAATTTTTCTTTGGCTAAGCCCAAGTAATCATTCGAAAAAAAATCAATTTCAGATTGATTTTGTGTTAATACACGAAGAGAACCATCTTTCTTTCGGTCTTGAATTCTTTTTCTAAGCTTACCATCCATTATAACGAATCAACGGACTTTATACTTCTAGGTTCAAATTGAGTTTTGGTTTCTTTTGCCTCTTCAAGCTCCTTTTTACGAGCTTCCTCCTGTCTTTTACGCTCAATCAGAATCGGATCAGGCTTTGTCTCGGGCTGAGGAGCATCTGAAAAGGAAGCTTTAGGCAACAAACCTAAAATAGATAACATTTCTTGATCCTCATTAAATTCAGGATTTGGGGTAGTCAAGAGTTTATCACCGGCAAAAATTGAGCCAGCACCCGCCATGAAACAAAGAGCTTGCGCCTCCATATTCATTTTAGTTCTACCCGCTGATAATCTAACAACTGACTCTGGAAAGGCAATTCGAGTAGTGGCTACCATTCTTATCAGTTCCCATTGTTCAATTGGTTTTTGATCCTCTAAAGGTGTTCCTTCGACGGCTACCAAAGCATTTATCGGAATAGATTCAGGAGGGTTTTCCATCTCCATGTAGCTCATGAGCAATCCAATTCGATCTTCCTCTGTTTCTCCCATTCCAATAATACCACCGGAACAAACAGAAATACCTGCACTTCGAGCATTTTCGATAGTGTCTAGACGTTGCTCATACTCACGTGTAGAAATGACATCTTTATAAAATTCTTTAGATGAATCTAAATTGTGGTTGTATGCAAATAACCCAGCATTTTTAAGTCTTTTGGCTTGATTTTCAGAAAGCATACCAAGTGTACAGCACACCTCCATATCCATATCATTCACCCCTTGAACCATTTCAACAACTTTATCGAAATCTTTATTGTCCCTTACTTCTCTCCAAGCAGCACCCATACAAAGCCGTGAAGAACCATTGGCCTTTGCATTTTTGGCTTGCTCAAGGACTTCCTCGACATCCATGATTTTATGGGTATCAATATCGGTATGATATCTGGCTGCCTGAGGACAATAGCCACAATCTTCAGGGCACCCACCTGTCTTTATACTTAAGAGAGAAGACATCTGAACCTCACGAGGGTTATGGTACTTCCTATGTATTGTAGCAGCTTCAAAAACCAATTCCAAAAGAGGTTTTTGGTATAATTCGAGTAAAGATTCTTTTGTAGAATATTCTGGATTAAATTTCATAATACAAATATAAAGAAAGTGTGTTACTAAGCGTTACGAGATAACAAACAAACACAATACGATTTAATAGCTTCTTGATTTCCAAATGAATCCACCTTTTCGTGTGTTGTAGCTTTTATAGAGACATCATCCAGATTCACCTCCAAAATTTCACTCAAGACCTCTTTAATCATAGGAACATGCGGATTTACTTTTGGTTTTTCCAATACTACTGTAGCATCAATATTACCAACAGAATACCCCTTGTCTTTAACTAAAACCATCACATTTCTCAGCAATATTTTAGAGTCTATGCCTTTGAACTTTGGATCTTGATCAGAAAAATGAAAACCAATATCTCCCAGATTTGCAGCACCTAAGAGAGCATCACATATCGCATGTATCAGCACATCCGCATCGGAATGACCAACAGCTCCCTTTTCTGAAGGAATTTTTACACCGCCAATAAAAAGAGGTTTGTTTTTTTCAAGACGATGAACATCAACTCCAAAACCAATTCTCATGAAAATTAAGGATTACTATTTGATGAACCTGCTTGGTCTAAATCCAGTCTTACGGTAAATCTTAAGGTATTTGCAAGAGGACTTTGACGACCATTTAAAGATGCAAGATATGAAAAGTCAATTGCGAACATATTGTATTTTAGGCTTGCTCCAATATTCAAAAATTGACGATTACCTTTATTGGGACTTTCATAAAAAACACCTGTACGAACAGCAAATACATCATTGTACCACCACTCCATACCGAAAGCTATATTGATTTCGGACAATTCCTCTTTGAAACGTGAACCCTTCACTACCTCATAATTTCCATCGGCATCTTGAATGTAGTCACCATTATCATCAGTTGCTACGGCACCAGGAGCGTCATAAAATGATTGGATCATCCCATTAATGACTCCAATATTTGGATTCATACCTGCCAACATGGTATATTCTCCATCAATCACATCGTATAATGGTGGAGTTGGAACCAATAAGCGTTGTAAATCAAGAGAAAAAGTTACCTTATTGTAAGCATCAAAATTGGCTAAAAAGCTATTTCCGATTTTTAAGTTCATCGGTATAAAATCTCGTTCTGAAAGCTCAGAATACGCCACTTTATTTCCAACATTATTAATGGTTGTAGCAAAAGTATAGATCCCATCTAAACTACCGATTTTAGCATCGTCATTATAATATGAAAAAGACAAATCTGCCGCACCAACAACACCGGCCTTGGTGTTTACGCCTCCAACGGTTAATCCTCCGGTAAGATTAGAATATGCGAATTTACCGTTGATACCCACACTAAATCGTTTTGACAATCTAAAAGCATATGCACCAGTTAATTCAAACTCACTTGGTTTATCATCTCTAATCACATTGCCTGAAGCATCAGTAAAAGTAATCTCTCCCAAACTGAAATAACGTAGAGCACCACCAATAGTGTGCGTTTCATTTATTTTATAAAATCCTGATAAATAGGAAAGATGAATGTCATTGGTCAACTGACGTAACCATGGCGTGTAGGATAAACTGATCTCTGAGGTTTGTTCAGAAAAACTTAAAATGGATGTGTTCCAGTATACAGAACTTGAAGAAGGGCTCAATGCCGTGCCTGCATCTCCCATACCACCGGCTCTAGAATCAGGTGTGATCGACATAAATGGCAATGCCGTAGTAATTGTATTTAACTGCAATTGATCATCCGTTACTCCACTCCCACCCGTAGGTTGAGCGAAAACAGCGCCGCTTGAGATTGCAATAAGAAAGGTAAAAAGTATTTTCTTCATTTTAATTTTAAAAGTAGGTGGTAAATATACGCAAAAGAGGATGTTTTATTGTGTGATTTATTTTAAGATCACTAATTTTTCCGTTTTTTCAGCAGATGCACCATTAACATCCGTTACTGCAACACGGTAAATATATACTCCTTTTGCCAATTGATCACCGAAAGTGTCTTTGCCATTCCAGAAAATATTATTCACACGAAAACCTTCCGTATTCACTGTTTCATTAATATTCTTAACCAATTTGCCTGAAACAGTATAAATTTGAATTTGAACATTTAACTGGTTACAAGAAAATGGGTGCTCAAACATAAATTCGGTAGAAGTAGAAAATGGATTGGGGTAATTGTATACATTCATTAAGCTCATATTACTTTCATCTACCACGATAAATTCAATAGTTACTTTTGAAGAGTTGTTATTTACATCCCACACCTTGAATTCTAAAGTATGCAAACCTTTTTCCAATTGATCAAATTGAAAACGAATCTCACCTGATTGATAGGAATCTAACTCGGCAACATAGTAATCGTTTAAGATAAAAGGTTCCGAAGTATTACCGTCAAGAATTGCTGTTATGTCATGTCCAATACCATTCCCCACTGTATTTATGCCATTTTCATCAAAAATTTTAGCCAATAATACTGGTTTTAAATCCGTTTGCCCTCCTGAAACAAAATTCTCATCATTCATAAAAACACTTATCTGTGGCCCCTCATTATCGGTAATTCCGTTTGGATCAATTCCTCCAATAACGAAACTCGTATCATAGCCCCCGGCATCAATCGCATTTCCATAACCGTAAAAACTAAGTTTTCCAGCGCCATAATTTAGGGCTATATCTTTAGGAACTACAAAAGAAAAGTCGAAATCGCCATTTACGATAGAGACTTTTCCCTTGTAAATAACATTTCTTTGAAGCTCATACTCAATTTCTGGTGAACCAATATCTTGACCCAAAGTTTTTTGAAGCTTTATTTTATCAAAAATAGATGGTGTTAAGATTCCATTAACATTCGACATAGGTTGGCCATTGAAATCTTCCAAATGCCCTTTGATCCTTACTTTACTCAATGCTTTAAGCGTATCAATCTCAATGGATGGAGAGATGCCATTAATGCTATCTGTAACTATGTTGTAATGAGGCAAAGCTATTCGCAATGCTGGATCTCCAATCAAAGTAAAGCTTCTTTTATTGATGTTGCTCCCAGCATTGTTTTTTGTCCTTTTTGCAATTTCACCAAAAGCCAAAGGAAGCCCATTTTCATCTCGCTGAAAAACATTTTCAAAAAATGCCTCTCCCGTATTAGAATTGACTCCAAAAAACACAGATCTTGTTGTTGTCATTAAAGCAATAGCTCCTCCAGTGGGATTCAATGAGACCCATTCTCCCGCTGATACTCTTGACGGATCATCATATTTTGTAAACTCACATGTTGCAGAAACAAAGACATTTAGCGCATTTATATTGGTCCATGAATTAATTTGAGGAATTGTAACCACACGTTCTTCGGCCAGTCCCACCTCTCCGCCATGCCCAACATAATTGACCAATAAGGCACCTCTTTGAATTCGATCTGAAATACCATTCAAAACATCCGGATAACGTTGCCCTCCAGCACTGGTTTGTTGAGGATAAGCATCTAGGTAAAGCTTGTCACAATTCATTTCACGATGATTTGCGGAAACGAACTCATATTGAGGTTCCGTATCGGTATTAATAAAATACCCCCCCTCTTCGTCATCTGCAACCTGAACATACTTTTGTCTCCAATCACCATAGGTATTTGAAGAATTCTCATCCAAACAGCATGACGCACCGGCGTTTAAAAACAAGCTAGAACCATTTTTCATATAATGCTCAATTTTGTCTACTTGTTGCTTCGCCATAATAACATCAGATGCCAATATCCTACCAATACCGATATCCAACAAGTCTGAGCCCGTAATAGATTCGTTATCGTCCAGCATTCCAAAGAAATCATCGGTTACCAATGCCGAAATATGATTTTCGCTATTCTCGACTTGATAAGTCAACATTAAATTATTGTTATCAGGGATTCGATCTTTGGGGTCATATGTCCCATCCCCAAATAATAGCAGATATTTTGGGGCAGTTTCAGGATTTGATTCTGAACGTTCGTAAAACATCTTGGCAAACATCCTTATGGCCACTGCGTCTTTCCCTCCTGAACTGAATTCATTGTAAATCTCATCGGATGTAACTACGTGAACTGAAGTACCCTGTGCCCTATGTAAGTCAGCTAACCTTTCGGCCTCACTAATAAACAGAGGATTCGTGACGATTAAATAATCTACTTGATCCAAACCATGTAAATTCTGAAAATCCACAGATGAAACAAATTCTGGACTAAAAAAGGTTCCTCCGTTACTTACTACATATTCTCTGTAACTTAAAGAATCAAGAAACTCGAAAGTGTTATTCACATTTAATCCCTGAATAATGCGAGGATTATGTCTGTCTTCTAAACTCCATACGAATCCTGTTGAAGGAAAATTTGAGATTTGGAATTTTCCGAGACCCACTTGTGGTCCAGTTAAATTTCGGAAACCCATTTGGGAACCATAAAATACCAAATCTCGTTTTGTATTCAGTAGTATCCTGTCTAAATAGGTTAAAATACTAGGGTTGTTTCTTTGAATAGTGACCTTGAGTGGGATTGATGGTGGTGGATTTGACATCGAAAACACTTTTTCTGAACGCGCATAATCAGTTGTAGTGATAGGAAGAGAAGCCTCTTCAAGAGAAACCCCGTTTACAGAGTAACGTTGAAGAGTTCCCGCAGAACTTCCTGCATTTGAGGCAATAGACGTTTTAAAAAAGGCTGGAGTATTTGAAATATTGGGGACTGAAAAATTAAATGTCTGCTCCAAGTCAATATCAAACAATTCTCCATACCATCGCTGACCACCGCCTACAAGAGAAACCAAATCATTTTCATAACATGCTCTAAAATCATAAGAATTTATGAGTGCGTCATGTTGTTGCCCTGAAATACCAAAAAGAGTAATCTGTTTTGGCGGGATTGAACTATTAATATTTACGAAGTAATAAGAGAAATCAGAATAAATGTTTTTTTCCTGATTAAATTCGGAAGTCCCATTCGGATGCCACCTATTCGGACCCCAACCATAAAAAAGAATATAATCTCCTTGATTGAAAACATTATCTGTCAAGCCATAATACCTAACGGCATTCTGTGCCAAATCATCTGTTCTTGGTAAACTATTTAGTTCTGGGAGCTTTCCATCTCCATTGCCATATACATGAATGTGTTGAGGATTGAGATTGGACATATCGATGCCCATTTCGCTTAATAGAGTATAATCAATTTTATGGATTCCGTCGTTGGAAACAGAAATCTTATACCATTCCCCAGACCCAGGTTTTAATACTGATTCTAATGCAAAATCTTTAGTGGATATTATCTCCTTGTTTTTACACGTGACTTGAATAGATGTAATTTTTTGAATCAAACCATCCTTTTTAATAAATGGGAAACCAGAAACTACCAAAAACTGATTCTTTCCGGCATTGGTGACTTTTAATTCCATTTGAAACTGATTGGTAACATTAAAATCAAGTTTTTTCAAAAATTCGATTTCAGAACTCAAACATTTTCCAGTCTCAAAGGAATAACTAGCTACTTTCTTTTTAGAAGATTTTAGATTAATTTTCTTGAAAAACAATGGCTTTCCATTATCATAAGCCACGTTACTGAAATCAGGAAGCTTGTATTGTACTCCCTCAAATTCGACATCTTTAGGAGATTTCCAATCTAAATCAATATTAAAATACTGACAATAAGCCAAATGGAAGAAGAAAGTAAAAAAAGATAAACAGAATAACTTATTCATTATATGTTGATACGTGAATGGTTTATGCACTAAAAAACGCCAAATTATTAAATTTATTACAATAAATATGCGATATTTGTAACCTTAGAAACTAAATTTACGTTAAGATTGTTCGTGCATAAACTCAATTTTGTGAAGAAAAGACATTTTTTCTTGTTTGCAATTATTTTTGGTTCACTTATTTCAACCAGAAATAATGCGGTTAGATCGCAAGATCCAACCTTTACTCAATTTTTCTCTAATCCAATTTATTTGAATCCAGCATTAGCAGGTTCTTCTGGTTGTCCTAGAGTGTCTTTGAACTATAGAAATGAATGGCCTCAGCTTACAGGTAATTATGTCACCTACTCTGCCGCATATGACACCTACTCGAAAGGGGTTCAAGGTGGTATTGGTTTGATTGCTATGCATGATCAACAAGGTCAGGGTACAATCACTACTTCTATGTTGGGTGGGATTTACTCCTTTAATCTAAAAGTAAATCGAAAATTTTCTTTCATGTTTGGAGCAAGAGCAGCCTGGTTTCAAAAGTTTTTGGACTGGGACAAGCTTACTTTTGGTGATATGATTGACCCCCGTAGAGGATTTATTTATCAAACAGGAGATGTTCCGAGAGGAAATGGAAGAAGAGGATTCTTCGATGCTTCAGCTGGTTTTGTCGGCTTTGGTAAAAACTTTTATTTCGGTGGGGCAGTTCATCATCTTAATCGCCCAGACGAATCAATGATCCTTGGGGAATCAAGACTTCCAATGCGTTTCACAGGACATGCTGGCGCAGATATTAAATTGGGAAATAGAGGCAAATACTACAACACTACGAGTATCATGCCGAACATCATTTACCAATATCAAAATGGTTTTCAGGAACTAAATATTGGAACTTACGTAAAGTATGGAAACTTTACTGTGGGCGCATGGTATAGAAACAGAGATGCTTTTATTCTTTGTTTTGGTATTACAACTGATAAGTTTAAGCTTGGGTATAGCTACGATATCACCGTTTCTAAATTAGGAAATGGTATTTCTGGTGGTTCACATGAGGTCTCAATGGGCTTCAACCTCAAGTGTAGAAGAAAACCCAAAAACTTTAGGAAGATATCCTGTCCTTCGTTTTAAAGGTTGTAACGTTTTTAAAATTAATGTATATTAGTTAATAATAGTAATGGTTATGAAAACTAAAAATTATAAAAAAATAGGCTTCTTTTTAGCAACTATATTGCTTATAGGTTCTTGTGCAAAAGAGAAGTCATCCGCTACGGGTTGGGAATACAACAATTACGAAAATGGCGGATTCGAAAAAGATGGAAATTTCCCCGCAAAGGAACAGGAAACTGGTCCAGGTCTTGTTTTTATTGAAGGAGGTACCTTTACTATGGGTAGCACAGAAGAAGACGTAATGGATGATTGGAACAACAGCGCAGCTCGTGTCACCGTATCTTCTTTCTATATGGATCGTACTGAGGTTACCAATTTACATTGGTGCGAGTATATGAACTGGATGAGAAGAGTATACAACAAATCTTACCCGCATATTTATAAAAAATGTCTTCCTGACACCTTGGTTTGGAGATCACCTCTATCATATAGAGAAAAGTTTGTTGATTATTATTTAAGACACCCATCCTACAGAGATTATCCAGTTGTAGGTGTTTCTTGGTTACAAGCCAATGATTTTTGTAAATGGAGAACAGATCGTGTAAACGAGGCTATTCTTGTTAGAGAAGGTATTATAAAATGGCATTTTGCAGAAGGCTTAGAGGTTGGTGCGGCCAATACTAAAAAATATAGAGATGGAGATTTCAGTTCTTCTCCCGAAAACATGTTTTCTACTGAAAACTATTTAAACGGAAACTATATAGTACATACTGGTAAAATGGGCGTTGACAAGAAAGGCGAACCAACTGGTAAGATTGAAGGAGGTTACACTTTAGATAATGGTACAAAAGCTTCTCCTAAAGACAGTATAGGTCGAAACATACCCAGAGACCCTTACAAACTCATTAATTTCGATCCAGTTTATGCAAATGGTGCCAAACTGGGAGACCGTCCAGTAAAAATGGAAGATGGAGTTTTGTTACCTAAATACCGTTTGCCCTCTGAGGCGGAATGGGAATTTGCGGCCTTGGGTTTAATTGGCAACCTTGACCCTAACTCCGAAAACATTGATTCAAGAAGAATCTATCCTTGGGATGGGCATTACGTAAGACGTAAAGAAGATCAATGGGCAGGTGCTATTCAAGCAAACTTTGTTAGAGGTAAAGGAGATTACATGGGAGTTTCTGGTGCACTTAACGATGGAGCGGATGCGACGGCGCGCGTTGATGATTTTTGGCCAAATGACTATGGTTTATATCATATGGCTGGAAATGTATCTGAGTGGGTTATGGATGTTTATCGTCCTACTTCCGGTGAGGTTACTGAGGAATTCATGCCTTTTAGAGGTAATGTGTACACAACTCAGCTTTTAAGACCTGATGGCTTACACGATAGACCTGTACAAGCAACAGATAACTTGTATGATGTTTACGGAATGAAAGAATTTGTAAATGAATTTGCCAGAGCCAAATATTTGTCTCTCACAGGTGGTAAAAATGAAGTTAAAAGTTTTGAAAAAAAGACAGACCCATCATACATATCGAACTACCTAAACGACAAGGATGAAGACAATAAATACCTTCAATTCACCATCACCCCTACAAACAAAATGTCTAATGGTCCGAGTAAAATCAATGGAAATACACTTGTTTTTATTCAAGACACCGTTACTTTAAGTATGTCATTAGCTGATAAAATCGTTCGTCCTGAGTCTGGTAAAAATTACAATTATGACTGGGAAATTGGAGCAGGAGCGACAGAAATTGCTAAAATTAATAGTGATTCTATTGTTACCTTATTCTATGCTAAAGCAGGTGAATATGAAGTTTCATTAACGCAGCCGAATGGTTTAGCAGAAACTAAAATGATTAAAGTATTTGATAATCAAAAATCTTATGATGATTATATCGATTATATTAATTCTCAAAGAGGCCAAATCTTAGGTAATTCCCGACAAGATCCAAGAAAATTCAAATTTAACACTCCTAAAGATTCCTATATCTACAGCAATTCAAATTATTCGAAAAACGATAGTATTGAGTTTTCAGTACTAGACGATATCAATGCAGTATTGGATACAGCTATCTATTTATTCAATAAAGGCAATGCCACAAAGGCTTCTCATTATTTGGAAGTTTCGTTATTTGGAAATCAACATAAGTCAGATGTATTACAATTAGAAGATTATCGAAAAGGTTATTATCCTGGGTTATTATATGGTGATGATGTGAATAATGAATTTATCGCTGGTAAAGACGAAACTGGAGCAGAAGTAACAATTGCTACTGATTATTTGAAGAAAGTAGGTGTTTATTTTATAGAAAGAAATTTCGATATAGATCCTCAAGCTGGAAAATATCTTGTGGATGCAAAAGGTAAATGCTCGAGTATATTTGAATTTGATTATTTAGAATACAGATTTAAAAACCACCAGCAAGATCCCAATATCACATCATGGATTCTCACCCTTAGAAATGGGTTAACTGAATTCGTAAATGAGACAAGGGGACAACAAAGATTTAGAAATGTCACAGAAGATGAAAATGCAGGTCGTTTAAATTATAGAAAGGATGATTATATCAATTATTTAGATGGTGATCTAGAGTCTTCTATTTATTATAACAATCAAAATACCATCAATGATATAAATGAAGGTAAGCGCAACCCTAAAATGTCAGTTTATCAAAGTGAATTTGAAAATTACGATTTACAAGGAGCCCCAATAAATGATGGTTCATCTGGATGGCCAACCACATTGATCTCAGACAAATCTAGAGTTTACAAAGGTGGTTCTTGGTCTGATAGAGCGTTTTGGTTGTCTCCTGGGAATAGAAGGTTCCTTGATGAAGATAAATCAACAGCACTTATAGGATTTAGATGTGCAATGGATCGCTTAGGTAGTTCTAGAGCTAACTCGAAGAAGAAGAAGAAATAAATTAGATTTATATTTAATTAAAAAGCCCGCTTTATGCGGGCTTTTTTTTTTACATATTTGTATATGGAAACTTTATTCCCTTTATTGGTTGAAACGACAGGCGTATGTACGGATACACGAAACATTACAGAGAACTGCATGTTTATATCTCTTATTGGTGATAATTTCAATGGAAATCAATATGCCCAAACCGCTATTGACAAAGGGGCAAAATATGCAATTGTAGACGAAAAGGAAAAAGCCAATAATCAAAATATTTTCTATGTTAGCAATGGACTCTTATTTCTTCAAAAACTTGCAAATTATCATAGACAAAAATTTGATATTCCCATAATTGGAATAACAGGAAGCAACGGAAAAACAAGTACAAAGGAGCTCATTCAGACCATTTTGTCAAAACAATTGAATGTTTTGTACACCCTCGGGAACCTAAACAACCACATAGGAGTTCCTCTAACCCTACTTCGGCTAAATAATGAACACGACATTGCCATTATTGAAATGGGAGCAAATCAGCCTAACGATATTGAAGAATTATGTTCAATTGCTGATGTCAATACCGGAATTATAACAAATATTGGCAAAGCACATCTCGAGGGGTTCAAAAATTTAGAAGGTGTTATCAAAACAAAATCAGCATTATACCATGCCGTAAATAAAGTTAACGGGGTTCTTTTTTACAATGCTGATGATTCAATATTAAAACCGATTCTGCCAATAAATACTGAAAACTTCTCATATGGAATGACTCAAGCCAATATTACAGGCATATTGCATGAGCTGACACCATATATTAGTATGAGTTGGTCAAAAAAGAACTACTCCTCCCCTATTATTGAAACGAAAATGATTGGGAAGTATAACTTTTACAATTTTTTAGCAGCGATTTGTATTGGAAGCCACTATGGCATTTCTCAGGAAAATATTTCAGTGGCAATTTCCGAATACCTTCCAGATAATCAGCGATCTCAAGTAGATAAAACCGATAAGAACACATTAATTGTTGATTGTTACAATGCCAACCCTACAAGTATGGCCTTGGCCTTGGAAAGCTTTAAGTTAATTAAGCATAATAAAAAGATTGCAGTTTTAGGTGATATGCTAGAGCTCGGTCCTGATGGAATAGAAGAACATAAAATCGTTATAAATTATTGCATTGATCATGATATACCTTTTTTCACCGTGGGTCCTTTGTTTAAATCCATAAATGAAACTGGGTTTATGAATACAAATGAAATTGAAAAAATTCTAGCTAATCTTGAGGACTGTTTAATCCTTCTCAAAGGCTCGAGAGGAATCCGTCTCGAAAAGCTTATTCCTATTTTATAATTATTTGATTAACGAGATGTGTCCCACAACGGCATGTCGCTCTTCTGAATATTTTCTTTTGTAGTATATTCTGTATGAATAGGTTCCAACTTGACATTCTCTTCCTTTATATGTACCGTCCCAAACTTTAGAAAAATCATTGGCCTCAAATATCATCTCTCCCCATCTGTCAAAAATCTGAACTTCGAAGAAATCCTCATCTATACTTGAAGAATGTGTAGGAAACCACGTATCATTTAGTCCGTCATTATCAGGCGTAAAAGAATTTGGTGCAAAAATAATCGCATCTTGATTGACAAAAATTAATATTTGCATACTATCAACGCAACCCATATCTGATATACCATACAAGGTAACCGGGAAAAGGTCTTCATCATCGATTTCATAATCATGAGGGCCTGGATTAAAAACGAGAGAATCCGTATAACCATCTCCAAAATCCCAAATATAATCAACGGCATGTGTCGTATTGTTTGTGAACTCAACCTCCGAGGATCCAAATGAAATTTGAGTTGTGGATACAGAAAAATCAACATTAGGACTCGGTAATACACATATTAAATCTTCCATTGTCGCAGAAGCTGTACACCCGTTTGGGGTTCCCATTGACAAACTGATATCATAACATCCCTCATCCCAAAATGTAAAACTAAATCCAGAACATTCATCAACACTAGTGATTCCATCTATATCCCAAATACAGTCAAAGGAATTATCCGTTGTATTCGTAAAGACCACATTCATAGGAGAACAACCTGATGATGCACTAACATCAAAAGTAACTTCCGGAACAGTATCTACGGTAACCGTAACGGTTTGTGTCTCTGCTAAACATCCGTTTAAATCATAATTTACAAGATAATCCATAGTGGATGTGGGTGTGATAGTAATTGTCTCCGTATTGTAATCTCCTGGCATCCATGAAAACAAACCTCCAAAGACAGAAGGCACAGCGGTAATCGAAATGGTTTCTCCAATACATATACCAATATCAGAAACACTAATTGACGGTTGATCAGTTACTGTCACTGCAGCACTAGCCTCTAGACTTTCACAATTATTAAGTTCATATACAACAGAATAAGATGTTGTAACCGTTGGATTTACATCTAAGCTTGCACTTGTTTCGGGATAACCTGTCCAGGTATATACTCCTCCTGTTGTTGACGGAATAGCTATTAACGTACCCTCATCTCCATTACATATACCAATATCATCCATCGTTATTATTGGGATTTCATTGACAATGAGTTCAGCGGATTGAATTTCACTTGTACAACCATTTAATGTATAACTCACATTATAGCTTACACTTGTATCCGATGAAATGGTAATACTAGATGTGGAAAACCCACCTGGAAACCAATTAAACGTTCCTCCACTCTCTGACGGATATGCCGTTAAAGTACCCACATCTCCCGCACAAATTGACACATCAGCAACAGCAACTTGAGGTGTTGTGATCACTTGCACACTAAAACTAACTGTATCTGATGGACAACCATTTAAGGTATAAATCATATCATATTCAGTATTTACCAATGGGAATACCGTAATGCTAGAATTGACTTCATTTGTTGGAAACCATTCATATGTTCCCCCAGCTAAAGACGCACTACCATTCAATACTGCAGGTTGAGTTGAACATATTAAAGCATCACCACTGATAGATGCAACGGGTGTCGGTAGTACCGTAACTGTTGCAATGGCCACATTACTAGGACAACCATTATTGTATTCAACTGAGTAAAAATTATTTGAACTAGGCTCAACATATACGAGAGAGTCAGTACCTAAACCTTGAGACCAAAGAAAAGTTCCTCCTGGCTGATCTGTTTGTGCCCACAATGCGACAGAATCACCTGAACAAATGGTTTCAGAATTTACAGTTACTGATGGATTTGGCAGATCCAAAATAAAGATTGAATCAATCCCCATACATCCATTTGTACCCATACCTTCCACATAGTACATTCCCCCAGCCGTAACGGTGTAATTCGCACCAACCACTAAACCATTTAACCATACATAAGATTGTCCTCCATTGGCCTCTAGGTCGACAGAGCTTACATTACAGGGCATTGTATCACTTCCAGTTAAATTAGAAATTTCAATATTAGGTAAAATAAAATCTTCAGTAATTACAATTGAAGCGGTGTTTTCACAACCATTTGCACCAGTTCCAGTTACTTCATATGTTCCGGCTGTATTTATGCTTGTCAAATTCCCTGATCCCAACGAACCTCCCCACACATATGAATCTCCCCCACTAGAATTCAGTTCTATATTTGGAAAAATACAATTCAACTCATCCGTTGAATTGGTATTATTGGTTATTAATATGGTTGGTAAAGAATAATCCTCATAAACCACCACTTCCATCTGCAATGGACAATTGTTTGAATCTATATAATTAACTGTATACGTCCCTGAAACATCAAATGAATTGTCGCTAGAGTTGGGAGTTAATCCTCCTGACCAGGTATAATTTGATCCACCAAAAGCTTCCATTGAAACTAAATTGACATTACAATTTAAAGTATCATTTCCAGTTAGAATATCAATATAAGAGGGTTCTGCACTTAAGGTTTCAACAACAAGAGAAATGTGGTATTCCTGACACCCATTATCATCAGTAACAATAGCCTCATAAAGACCTGAAGGTATGTTTGAAAGATCCTCAGAAAAGATGGTATTATTCCACACTACATCATATGTTCCAGTTCCACCACTAATATCTATATCTACCCAACCTGTACCATTTGAACAAAGTACATTCTGAATCGTATCCTCAATTAGTATGGATTCAGGTTCGGTAAGCACTGCATTCTGTATGTTTGTACAACCATTCTCATCTATTACACCAAATTCATAATTACCGGAAGGGACATTAAACTGATTGCTGCTACTGTATGTTGAATTGTCAATTTGATAACCAATAAAACCTGTTCCTGACGCGAGTACTTCAATTGATGCACTGTCTCCAAAACATAAAATATCATCTACGCCATCAATCGAAACAATTTGAGGTAATTCATAAACCTCAACATCTATTTGAGCAGTAAAAGAACATTGGTTGGCGTCAGGGGTAAAGGTAAATGTTTGAATTCCTGTTATCGAAGAATCAATAGCACTTGACCAGGTTCCAGAATATCCATTTAAAGAAACCGAAGGAAGTATTGGAGCTGAGGAGTTTTGACAGATTGGTCCAATTGGATCAAATGCCGGTATTTCATTTATGTTATTAAGTATGTAAGGAACATCCGTAAAAGTATCCCAGTTATTTGCATATGCATAAGAAAGAGGCGCACCTGTTATTGAAGCACTTCCTACAATAAATTCCCATTGATTATTTGATTGTTTCCAATTGGAAATTCCACCCCAGGTACCATCGACCATTTCGTCAAAATAAATATTCAAGTCGACATTAGAAATTCCTACTGAACGATTAATTTGATGATAATACAATGGATTCAAGGTGCATATACTCGAATCATATAAGCTCCTGTCAAACCCTTCATTTGTCGCATCAAGATTCGCTAAACGAGTCGTAAATGTGTTGGAACTATTATCTAATGGTTTAATAATTACGGGTCTATATCTTAAAATTCCTAAACTCGAACCAACAGGGAATAAATAATCATCAACCTGATTTGTTTTTCTTGATAAATACCCACCATTTAAAGACGATACAAATCCAGATGTTCTAATAACTGAATTCAGGTCTTCATTTTCAACATAAAATGAATAAATCTCTGTTTGAAGTTCAATGTGTTTTAAATCCAATATGCCTTCTGAAAACGCGTTAACACCTTGGGTTTTCAGTCCTGATCCATCCAGCGTGAGATTATAAAAATGTGACTCAGAAGAACCACTAATCAACTGGTTTCCACCCTCAAAGAAAACTGTTCCAAAATTGGCATCAAAAGCAAAGTTATTATACCAATTTCCTAGAAGTCTAATATAACCATTGCCAATAAAGGCACCATCATTTGTGATATCTTCAGTAACAAATAGCTCAGCATGAGAATTAGCCGTTCCGTCTACATCTAACACTCCTGATCCATTAACTAAACTACCGTTTACATAAATAAAAGATCCAGGTTCAGCATTTATGACTGCACCATTATTTTGCAATACTTGTCCAATGGCTGAAAATTCAACCAGGCAAAACAGATAAATAAATATTTTAAAATAATTATTCATGTCTTTACTATTGCTTGAATCTAAAATCAATTCTCACTTTAACTTTTCCATCAATTTGACCCTCTAACGCCTTTCCAATCACCCATTCTGGATTTGTTGATTTAAGCGCTTTTCCGATACTGGATACTGTAATGAAATCACCTGATTCAATAGAACCATTACTTGAATCGACATCAATAAATACAATACCCTCCGTTCTAATGATTTGTTCTCCTTCTTCATTATGTTCACAAACACCAAACATTAATCCTTTTGTAGATGGTGAAGCTAAATATAATTCAGTATCCATTCTTCCTGTTTCTGAAGCTACAATTCGCGATTCTAAAATTAGAGCATCTAAAACAACTGAATTATTAATATCATTTGATAAATTATTAATTATTAATTGTTGTTCTTGCATAGCTTCTACTATAATAGGGATTATACCAGAATATGAAAGGGTTTTTATTTCATAGTGTTCTGTAGCCCTTTTCATTTTATTATCCATTTGAAATACAGAAACTGGAACTTTTGAATTCCTTACCATTTCAGGGAATATTTGCTCTACTTCTTGAGCGACAAAACCAAATTGTTTGGTATCTGTATCAATGTTCAAATCCGGATAGTTTGTCAAATCATATTTAAATTCAACACCTCTTAGTAACATGATTTTTTGTAACGCCCCTCCTATCGTTTGAATATTTTTCTTAATCCGTTTATCTGAAAAATTTTGCCATGCTGTTGTACCTCCAGCCCAACCATCAGACCATAAAGACCATCCCGATGCTGTTATGTCTGTCCCTCCGACGAATCCAGCTTGAACACCGGTTCCAGCGGTACTATTCGAGAATCCTTCAACACCTATAGCAGTACCTGAATTATTTAATGCCAATCCCATCAAGCCACTTGCAGCCCATACAGCACCGCTATAATTCGTCGTACCCATCCATACTCTAGTACCATTATTCGCATTCGAAGTTTGAGCCCTGCCTACCGCATCATCAGCATTTGTAACATCCCACATTGTTTGAAAATTATTAATTGTTGAGGCATTACTATAGTGGAGGTATGTACTTGGAGTAGTTGTTCTTATACCAATATTACCATCACCATTCAAATATGAATCTCCTTGTGTCATCAATCTAAAATCAACAACGCTATTTCCATCATGAATATCCAAAAAAGTAAAACCACCTGTCTCATAAGCCACATTTAGCTTCTGAAATTGATCTCCACCGGCCGTTATTCTAAATGTTCCCTCGGAATGCAAATCCGCATCAGGAGTCGTTGTTCCTATACCCACACGTCCATTGGATTCTACGGTCATTCTTTCCAATCCATTGGTAAAGGTTCTAAAATCAATTGCATTGTTTGTACCTATATAATTCGCACTTGTTGCTGTATTCCCAGAGGTTAACCAAGCACCAGCCGCACTTGTAACAGGACCTCCTGATCCACTTGTGCCGTTAACTTCTATTGTACCATTTGAATTAAATACAGGTTGGGCTAATGTCCATCCTGGACCTGGAGCGCCATCTGCTCCGTCAACTCCATCAATACCATTTGTTCCGTTTATTCCGTTTATTCCGTCAGCACCATCTGCGCCTGGAAGACCTGGAGCGCCATCTGCTCCGTCTACTCCATCAATACCATTTGTTCCATTGGTTCCGTTTGTGCCATTGATCCCATCTACTCCGTCAGCACCATCTGCGCCTGGAAGACCTGGAGCGCCATCTGCTCCGTCTACTCCATCAATACCATTTGTTCCATTGGTTCCGT
>Ga0209095_1000729_pt1 | contig 19042 bp, 22 predicted proteins | sample COGITO_mtgs_1104_3_FD_184795 | JGI IMG/M metagenome (GOLD analysis project Ga0209095, IMG submission 184795) | Pelagic marine microbial communities from North Sea - COGITO_mtgs_110404 (SPAdes) (version 2) | ecosystem: Environmental > Aquatic > Marine > Epipelagic ... | reverse complement strand
TCAAATTTTATAGTTTCTATGGATTTGACATCTACTTTTGGTAGCTCTGTTACTGATAAAACGTATTCTAATTCTTTATCTTCACCGTATGTTTTTAAATCTAATTTTGGCTGACCTGCAGGTTTAATTTTATTTTCTTCTAAAGCTTTAGTTGAAGTTTCCTTTAAGACTTTATCCAGAACTTCTCCAAATACAGCTTTACCAAATTGTCTTTTTAAAACTTCTTTTGGAACTTTACCTGGTCGAAAACCTTTAAGATTAACTGTTCCCTTAATCTCCTCATATTTTTCATCCATATAAGAGTTCATAGTCTCTTTATCGATTAAAACTTTAAGATCTTTATTTAAGCCTTTTATATTTTCTACTGTAACTTTCATAATTTTTTAATGGTAGGGCGAAAAGGACTCGAACCTTCACATCCGAAAATATTGGTTCCTAAGACCAACGCGTCTACCAATTCCGCCATCGCCCCACAAATTACGAGGTTTTATATATTATTGAAACTATTTGTCCAATGACAATTAGTAAAAAATTAACTATTTATCAGCTATAATTTATACTAATTTTTTAAAAAATGATTATTTCACCGTGTATAAGTATTTGTAAGACTGATCCTTCAACAGGATATTGCTATGGATGTGGGCGGAACAATGAAGAGAAGAAAGCTTGGAAACTTGAAAATACAACTGAAGAGTGGAAAAAAAATAATTTAGAAGATATAAAAAAAAGACTTAGTGGATGGCAATTAGAAAGTTTTAATGAGTCTTATGAGCATAAAATTAATAATGGAATATCACTTTTCAAAAAGAGTTTAAAAAATGGATAAATCAACAATCGTAATTGTAATTTATATAATTGGTTTAATTTTTGGTGCACTAGTTTTAGATATGTGGAGTGCAAAAACTAGCCCTAAGGCTTTATTAGGAATTGGCTGGACAGCATTATTATTAATAGGTTTATTTCTAACTGAAAAAAAAGATAGTAGATAAATTTAATCTTTCTTTTTATTTATTTTTGGTAAAGTTTTTTTTTTTAAATTAAATCTACTATTAGTTATATTGCTTCTATGTTTTGCGTAGGATTGTTTTTGAGCTTGTTTCATCGCTTTTTTTGAAGACATAATAATTTATCTTAGTACTCTATTTCAATTGTATCAATAACTTTAAGATTTTTATCTGAAACAACAATTTCGCCGGATGAAGGTGCGTAATTTAAACTTTCAGAAATAACCACATAATGTGTAACAAACACTAAGTTTTTTTTACCATCCCAATTTTTAATAAATCTTTTTAATTTTTTCATTTGAGGATTTTTATTCTGAGCAAATTTTGCACTAAAAAATGAATTCAAAAAAAATTTTGTTTCAAACTTATTAAAAGCAATTAATGCTGTTTCTTTACACCTACACCACTCACTAGAATAAACTTTATTAATCGGAATATTGTTGCTCCTAAAAAAATAACCAATTTTATTAGCTTGTTCTCTACCTGTATCGCTTAAATTTCGTTGTGTTTTACAGTCATTTATTTCAAAATTATCAGGATCACCTCCACCAGGAGCATAAGCATGTCTAATAAAAATTAATTTTCCACCTTGTTTAAGTTCATTAATTAAATTCTGCTTTGAATCTGCTTTAATTGGTGAATTAATAGTTATAAATATTATTAATAAAAATTTTATAAACTTCATTAATGAGTATTAAATTTAAAAATCTTAATAACACAATTGTTAAATGTAAAAAATGTCCAAGATTGGTAAAATTTATAAAAAAAATTACCATTGAAAAAAGAAAGCAAAATATTAATGAAGTTTATTGGGGAAAACCAGTAACTGGTTTTGGAGACACTAATGCTAAACTTTTAATACTAGGTTTGGCTCCAGCTGCTCATGGAGGTACTAGAACAGGTAGAGCATTTACAGGTGATAAATCTGGGGAATTTCTGTTCAAATGTCTACATAAAGCAAAAATTGCCAATCAATCAACATCAGAAAATTTAAAAGATGGTCTTAAACTTAATTCTACCTATATCACTAACATTCTAAAATGTGTACCACCAGGTGATAAACCGCTTAATAAAGAGCTTAATAACTGTTCTGAATATTTTGACCTTGAAATTTCTAATTTAAAAAAGTTAAAAATTATAATCACTTTAGGGAAAGTTGCTTTTGATAATTGTCTAAAATATTATAAAAAAAAATATAATCTAAGCAAAAAATTTAGTTTTAAACATGGTGCATCTTATATTCTACCAGATAATATCGTCTTAATTCCTAGCTACCACCCAAGTCCTCGAAATGTAAATACAAAATTAATATCTCAAAGAATGATGGTAGATTTATTTAAAAAAGCAAAAAAAATGTCTACAATTTAATACTGTCACAAAAATAAGGTTTAAAATTATCAAAAATTACTTCTGGGACTTTGACTGGTTTACCTTTGTCATTTACAAAAACCAAATGAACTTGGGCTTCCACTATTGTGGTTTCACCATTTGTTATAATTTGATTCATAAAAAAAGAAGTTTTGGTAACTGATTTTACAAAAGATCTAATTTTTAGCTCATCTTCTAACTTTGCAGATTTTTTATATTCGATATTGCATGATTTAACTATAATCAATGCACCAAATTTATCTTTTATTTGAAGATTACTTAGTCCTATTGTTGATAAAGCTTCCGTTCTAGCTCTTTCTAAATATTTAAGGTAATTAGCATAATAGACAACTCCACCAGCGTCAGTGTCTTCATAATAAACTTTTACATTGTGATAAAAATTTTCATGCATAAAAACATCCTATCAAAAAAAATAATATTTTTATATAAACTAAGATATAATTAATTGATGAAAATTTATATCATTTGGTTAATTGGAGTTGTTTTATGGAACTTTGGTTTTCCCAATGCAGCACCTATTGCAGATGTCATTGTTGCTATCCTCTTATCTTTCTTAAGTATTGGCCTAAAAAGATATTTAAAACTTAATTAATTTGCAGAAAAATAGATATTTTGAAAATAGCTGACAGCTTTCATTTTTGAATTATCCGTATCAGACATAATTGCTAATCCATCTAATAGTTCTACATCTAAGTTATGAAATCTTTTAAAATCTTCTTTGACATTAGCTTTTACCGTAACCCATTTATTTAAATTATCTTTGGTTGTTGCTAAAACATTATCAATTGATTTTTTTGTGTATGGGCTTGGCGAATTAAATCCAACTGAGCTATTACTAGAAAATACATAATTAATAGCTCTATTTGATAGTGGAGTTGCTCCTGTTTTTTTAATCACAAAAACACGCGCAGCAAAATCATGACCTTTTTTACTGTTTTCTATAATATTTGGTAAATCTTTTTCTACTTTCCATGTGATATTAATGAAAGGTGTCTCGTTTAAATCAATCTTAATTTCTTTTCCCAGACCAGAGGCCGCATTGTCTGCGACTGCTTTTAAAAAATTACCATTATCATTGGAGCCAACTGAGTATTTTGTTTTATTGTCTGCCCCCCTAACCTTTCTAACCTCTAATTCTGATAGTTCTATCTCAGTAAATTCAAAAACTTTAACCTCTTTTGCGTTGGTTACCGATGTCAATAAAAGAAACAAACTTAAAATCTTTAGAAATGATTTCATAAATTAATAATATAAAACTTTATTTTCTTATCAATAATTAAGGTAATAAAATAATTTTAGGCGCAACGCAGGTACCTTCATGAATTTGTTTAAAGGCATTGTCGCCATTTTTTAACTCTCTAAACTCAATCCAATCTAAAGGTCCAATGTCCTTATTAGCAAGTATTTTTAAAGTCTCTTCAAAATCTTTATTGGTATAACAATAAGTGCCGATTACAGTTACTTCTTGAAGTGTCATTTTTCTAAAATTAAAAGGTCCTGCAGGTTGAGTTAAACCTATATGGATTATAGACCCTCCTGGTTTAACAACATCAATGGCTTGTTGTCTGGAAATTTCTAAGCCAACTGTATCAAAAACAATATCAAAATTGTTGCTTTTAATCTCTTTATCATTTGGAGATACGAAATTTGCATCAAGATATTTAGAACATTCAGTAAGTCTTAACTTATTTGGATCAGATAATACTATATTTTTATTGCCTTTAATTTTTGACAATATCAAACCACATAATAAACCTATTGCTCCACCTCCTTGAATTAATGTCTTACATTCAGCTAATGGTTTTTTTAAAGACTGTTCACCAATTAAAACTGCATGCAAAGAAACTGCTGTTGGTTCAGCAACTGGTGCTTCATTTTTATCTAATCCATTTGGAATTTCATAAATATTTTGATCAGGAGTTGAAACATATTCAGCAAAAACTCCTTGTCTTTCTATTGGTCTATTCATTCCTAATATTATTCTATGAGGACACAAATGCTCTCTTCCACTGGTACAATATTCACATTTTCCACATGTAATTAATGGATTTAAAACAACATCTTTACCTTTAAATTTTCCGTTTTGAACTTCACCACTTACTTCATGACCTAGGATTAATGGTGGCACTCTTCTTTCATCATGACCATGGTAAGCATGCATATCAGATCCACATATACCTGAGGCATGAACTTTTAAAATACTTTCACCGCTTACTTCAGATGGATTAATTTCATCTCTATAAACTAATTCTTGTGTTCCTGTATAAACTAATGCTTTCATATTATCTTTTTGCCAAGAGATAATATGTCAATGATGAAATAAAAGCACCTATAATCCATCCAAAGGATTGTAAAAACATTAAATTAGGATTCCAAATTGTAGAAGCAGAAAAAATAAAACCTATAAATATGGAGTAACAACCTTTTATGTGCCATCCGTTAGAAAAATAATAAATACTATCTGATGTTGTTGAATAAATATCTTTATTGCTAATAGATTGTGATTTAATTAAATAATAATCAGCCACCATGACACCGAATAGTGGGCCAAAAAATGAGATAAAAGTATCAACAAATGACAAAATACCAATTTGACTTAATACTGACAGCCAAAAAATACCAATGAAGAAACTAATAATTAATATTATGTAGCTAGCTCTTTTCAAGTTTAAAGAATTGGGCAAAAAATTAATAAGAGAATATTGAGATGGAATAAAATTAGCTACTAAATTAGTTGATGCAGATGAAATAATAATAAAAAAAATAGCAATTACTGTAATGAGTGTATTGTCAAATTTACCAATTATGTCAGTTGGATTGGTTAAAATTGAGCTTAAATCAAGAAATCTTAAATTTAAAAATACATCTGACCCAACAACTATAAAAACAGAAAAAATAGAAAAGATAATCAAATTAGCAATTAAACTTAAATTACCTTTTTTTAATTCATCTTCATTTTTAACATAGCGAGAAAAATCCCCAAAACTTACAATTATAATTGAAAAATATGCAAAAATTGAACCAGCGACTGTCAATAAAGCAAAAATATTATCATTAACTAAAAGATTTTTATAATCTAATAATTCATAAAATGCTTGTGAAGTAAGTTTTACATCGCTTAATAATACGCCAAAAAAAAATATGAGCATTCCTCCATAAACTGTAATAGCTGAATAATTAATTAATCTTTTATTGAAATTTATACCAATGCTAAACATTAGAGTTTGAAAAATAATAACAGCGGTAAATGAAATCCAATCAATAATATCAATACCAATTATAAAAACTAAAAAAATGTCTTTATTTAATAATGAACTATCAATAGAAAAAATTAAAATTCTAATCAGGTAACCAAAAGCTTTCGATAAAAAATATGTTTGAACACCAAACATAAAAATTCCAACCAAACCTCGCAATAAACCAAAATATTCTGCTCCTTTAAATCCTAATGAAGAACGTAATAATACTGTAAATGGTAAACCAAATTTCTGAGATGGTTTGCCTATTAAATTTGAAAAAAGATAAACAAAAAAAGATCCCAAAATAGTTCCAAAAAATACTACAAGTGTGTTTAAATCATAGACAATGTACAATGATGCAATTAAAGAAAATCCAATAACACTCTGGATATTTACACCCCAAAAACAAAACATATCTTTCCAATTCCAAGTTTTATAGTTAGGATTAACTGTAACTAGATCCCAATTAGAAAGTGAATATTTAACTTTTGGCTGATTCATTATTGAATAATAAACTAATTAACTATGATACAATATCTTTTTTTTAATAATTTATAAAAATTCCAAATGATTAATTTTTTTAAAAAAAATAGTGGTTATTTTGCAATGCTGCTAGCTGTAATTGGATTTGGTGCTGGACCTCCATTTGTAACTTTAGCACTTAAAGAATTCTATATTATAGATTTATTAGCAGTAAGATTTTTCATCGCTTTTTTATTAATGGTAATCTTTTGTCTTATAATGAGAGTAGACATCTCAATAAAACAAGTTGGATTAAAACCTTTTTTAATGGGTCTATTAAACCCATTTTTAGTAACTTTATCGTTTCATGTTGGGCTTTTATTAACAAGTCCAGTAAATGGAGTTGCTATAATAAGTACTTTGCCTCTTATTCAGCCATTTGTTGCAAGAATATTTTTAAAAGAACAAATTGAAATAAAAGTAATAATTGGTGCATTTATTACAGTAATAGGAACTTATCTTTTACTTACTAGTCAATCAAAATCAGGAGTTGGAAATTATTTAGGTGATTTAATAATTTTTTTAGGAATTTTGTGCGCATCCACTAATGAAGTTATCGGGAGACGTTTCATGCAAACAAAAGTCAATCAACTATCAGTTAATACTTTTCAATATTTTACAGGTTTTGTTTTGTCTTTTTTAATACTGTTTATTATTTGGCCTAACTCTAGCTTTGATTACACTTATCATCTTGAATTTACACCTTCAGTGATAGCAGCTCTAACTTTGTCTTTTATTACTTTTGCTGCTTATTTATTTTACAATTATGCATTACGAAGAGTTCCAATTGGAAGAATTAGCCTAATGTATCCACTTACTGGACCAATTGGAGCAACATCAGCCTGGATTGTAATCGATGCAGAAATTACATTAAAGATTTTTATTTCACTGGCAATCATCCTAATAGGGACAATCATTCCATACATTAAAAGTACAAAATCTAGTTAAGGAGATGGGTACATCACACTTGGTAGCCAAAGAGCGATTTGAGGAAATATAATTATTAAAATTAAGCCCAGAACCTGAATAACCATAAACTGCATCATCCCGAGATAAATATCTTTTAGATCCCATTGAGGAACTACACCTTTTAAAAAATATGCAGATAAAGCTACCGGTGGTGAGAGCCATGCGGTCTGGAGATTGACAGCAACTAAAATTGCAAACCAAGTTAAATTAAATCCAAGCTCTTGAACTAACGGTAATAAAATAGGTAATACTATTAATACAATTGGAACCCATTCTAAAGGCCATCCTAGTAAAAAAATTACTGCCATCATAATAGCTAAAATCCAATATTTATTTATTTCTAATCCCAATAAATAATCAGTAAGTAATGATGGAGTTCCCAATTTTGAAAAGACTGCTCCAAAGAAATTTGATGCAGCAACTAAAAACATTATTAAAGCAGTTATCTCCAATGTTTTAATCATTGCTTCTTTAAAACCTTTGTATGTAAACCTCTTATAAGCAACAGCCAATAAAATAGAACCAAAAGCACCCATACCTGCGCCTTCTGTAGGAGTTGCTAATCCAAATAATATGCTACCTAGTGCAAAAAATACTAATGCTGCAGGTGGTACCAGTCCCATAAAAAATTCATACCAAACTTTTCCCATGTTTTTTGGTCTTTCGCTTGCAGGTAAAACAGGTCCAAGTTTAGGGTTTAAATAACATCTTAATGTTGTGTAGCCAGCATATAAAGATGCTAACATTATTCCTGGAATAATTGCTGCTGCAAACAAATCAGTAACAGGAATTTCAAGTACAGGACCCATTACAACTAACATGATACTTGGAGGAATAAGTATTCCTAAAGTACCACCAGCACAAATTAAACCTGCTGATAGTCTTGTATCATAACCTGATCTAATCATTGTTTTACCAGCCATAATTCCTAAAATTGTAACTGAAGCTCCTACAATACCAGTTGCTGCTGCAAAGATTGTTGATACAAACATTACGGCATAAAATAATGCTCCTCTTGTTTTAGAAAGCATTAACTGGACTGAATTAAACAATCTTTCCATTAAACCAGCAGACTCCATTAATATTCCCATAAATATAAAGAGTGGGACAGCCACCAGAGTACTTTCGGTCATGATCATGTTGAATTGAAGTGTCATTAGGTAAAAAACTAATTTACCAAAACCCCAATAACCAAAAACAAGGCCTAAAAATATTAATGTGAATGAAATTGGAAAACCGATAAAAATTGCAAATAACATGCAACCAATCATTATAGCTCCAATTAATTCAGGACTGAAAAAATCCATTATGGCCATCTACCTTTCACAAATGCGTAATAACTTTTTAAAACTTCTGAAAAACCTTGAACTAATAGCAAAAATGCACCTATAGGCATGCAGCTTTTTAGAGGCCACATTATAGGCATCCAAGTTGTATCCATTGCTCTTTGAATTCTCATCTTGCCACCAATACACTCCATTAATTCCGATCTTCCACAAATTGACGTGTAAGCGTAATCAAAACTAACCCAAAAAAATACAAGAAAACCTGGAAAGAAAAATAGTAGGTATAAAAATAAGTCTACTTTAGCTTGGTTTCTAATTTTCCAATTTCTGTATAAAAAATCAGCTCTAATGTGTATTCCTTTAGATAAAGTGTAAGCTGCTCCAAGCATAAAAAATGCCCCAGCCGACATTCTAGTTACGTCATATACCCATAAAGTTGGTCTATTAAAAAAATGTCTTCCTATAACCTCATAAACCATTGAAAAAATTAGAGGTACACAAATCCAGCAAATTATTTTGCCAGTAAGCAACATTTTTGCATCTATAAATTCTATTGTTTTTGCCATCCAAGGAACCATATCCTTAGGCATTTTTAAACTTGTTCTTCTTTCAGCAATCAGCTCATCGGTTATGTCTAAAGTTTCTTTTACTTTAGCTGCTGATTTTTTTTTGACCATAAGAAGATTTTTAATTTTATGATTAAATTAGATATTAATAAAAAGTGGGGATAAATCTACCCCCACTTTCAAATTTAAAATTTACTGTTGTTTAGCAAAAGCAGTTCCGATTGATGCATCAGATGTTTCCATTTGTGCAATAAAAGGTACTACGATTTTTGCGTGAGCAGTCATGTGGTCATATACTTTTTTGAAAAATGCATTCTCAGCAGCATTTTTCTTAATAGTAGCTTGTGCAGCATTCATGTACTCTGTGAAATAATCAGCAGGAGTATCATGAAGTATAACACCATGATTTTCAGTTAAATCAATAAGCGCTTTACCGTTTTCAACAGCTCTGTTTGTAATGTTTCTAGTGATCATCGCTTCAGATGCAACTTCCATTGCATATTTTTGATGGTCAGTTAGAGATTTATAAACATCACCGTTAATGTAAATGTCACCATTTACAACATTTTGGTGTAAACCTTGTAGGTAATAGTTTTTCAATACTTTTTGAAAACCAAATACAGAGTCAGGCTTTGGACAACACCACTCAGCAGCATCGATAGTTCCTTTTTCAAGAGCTGGTAAAATATCTCCACCACCCATTGAAACAGAAGCTACACCAATATCTTTGTAAGTTTGGCCAGGAATTCCCGGAGGAGTTCTGAATCTATATTTTCTAAAGTCAGCCATGCTGTTAATCGGTTCTTTGAACCAACCTAAAGCTTCTGGACCAGAAGATGCCATTACAAAACCTTTAACGTTCATCCCCATTTCATCCCATAATTGGTCGTAAAGTTCCATACCACCATTATCGAAATACCATGCTAACCAAGATTTAGTACTTAAACCAATACCACCACCTGCAACTGGCGAACCAAATAACATTGCAGCTGGGTGATAGTTAGACCAATAGTGAGTCCAAGCAGCACCACCATCAACAAGGCCTTTGTCAACAGCTTCTAAAGTTTCTTTTAAACCAACAACTTCACCTTTTGATAAAAGTTCAAATTTTAACTCACCTCGAGTTAATTTTGTTACTCTGTCAGTCCACATCTTAACGATTTGTCCATCGTAAGAAGTTTTTGGAAAAGTAAGTTGGATTTTTAATGTTTTAGCAGAAGCAGATCCAATTAGAGATACTGCAAATACTAAAGCTAAAATCATTGAAGTGATTTTTTTCATTATATTTCCCTCTCGTTAATTTATTAAGTCTTAATAAGAGATGAAATTAACCTTATATTTACATAAATGTAAAACTTTTTATTTGATTTATTTAATTTTTTTCAACAAGTAGCTATTTCATATGGTATTTTTTTAATACCACTTTAGTTTAGAAAGTTTTTAATCTGTGCCTTTTGGATCAAAGGGATAATCCCAAGCATCACCACCAATTTTTTTTGATATACCTGAATAATCTGTTTCACTATCACCATCTTCACAAAATTTTGAAAATATTTCTAAGGCTGCCTTACCAAGTGGAGTAGATGCATTAACAGATTTTGCAGCATCATTTGCAAGCTTTAAATCTTTGGTCATCATCGCTGCTGAAAAACCTGGTCGATACTTATTGTTAGAAGGAACACCTTCTGTAAGATTTGGTAATGGTGTGTAATTAGTCATAGCCCAATTATTTCCAGAAGCTTCTTTAATTATTGAGTGAACTTTTTTAACATCCATTTTTAATCTTTTGGCCAACATTAATGCTTCGGCAGATGCAATCATTGAAATTCCTAAAGACATATTGTTACAAATTTTAACACCAACACCACTTCCTTGTTCACCTGCATGTAAAATTTTTTGACCCATTATATCAAACAAAGGTTTTGCAATAGCTACTGACTCCTTTGTTCCACCTACTAAAAAATTTAATTTACCTATTCTTGCCCCCATCACTCCACCTGTAACTGGAGCATCAATCATATTAATTCCAATTTTTTTTGCTTCACTACCAAGGGCTAATGATGTTTCAATATCAATTGTCGAACAATCAATTATCAAACATTCTTTTGGAATTTTATTTAATATTCCATTTTCACCCAAATAAAGAGAACGAACATGTTTACCTTCAGGCAACATTGAAATTACTGTAGTCGCACCATCTAATAATTCTTCCATCGACTCTATTACATTAAGCCCTGAGTCTTTTGCTATTTTTATAACTTCTGGTGATACATCAAAAACTTTTACATTTTTTCCAGCGTCAACTAATTGTTTAGCCATAGGGTTACCCATGTTACCAACACCAATAAAAGCAATATGATTAGACATCTAAATTTGATTTCCCTCTATTAATTAATATTGTTTTGCTTTGCGTAAAATGATTCATCATACTGTCAAATGCGTACTCTTTTCCTAGTCCACTCATTTTAATTCCTCCATAGGAAACATTTGCTCTTGGAGCAACACATTGATTAACCTGAACAAATCCTGCTTCAATTTCATCAACAAATTGTAATGCTCTAGATAAGTCCTTAGTCCATAAAACTGCCGAAAGCCCAAATTGTGTATCATTTGCACTTTCCATAACTTCATCAAAACTTTTAAATGGAATAGCACATGCAACTGGGCCAAATACTTCTTCTTGGCAAACAGGAGAGCTTACAGGTAAACCTGAAAGCAAAGTTGGCTCATAATAAAAACCATCTTTATAGTCACCACCTTTTGATTGATTTCCACCGTGTAAAATTTTTGTTGAAGAATTTTTCTTTGCAATATCCATATAATATAAGGTCCTTTTAAGCTGTTCTTCAGAGATAATTGCTCCAATATCAGATTTTTCATCTAACGCATTCCCCATTTTAAGTTTACTTAATTTTTCAACAGCTCCATTTAATACTTTGTCGTAAATTTTTTCATGAATATATACTCTTGAACCTGCCGTACATGCCTGACCTTGTCTCGTATATCTCATTCCATCTATAACACCTGGAATTGCAATGTCTAAATCAGCGTCACTCATTATAATGTTAGGATTTTTTCCACCTAACTCTAATGTAACAGGACATAACTTGGGAGCAGCTTTCATTGCTATGATTTTTCCAACTGAAAACGAACCAGTGAATGTTACTTTTCTAACTTTTTCATGCTGTATTAAAGTTTCACCACATTCTTCTCCGTAACCAGATATTACATTTAGAACTCCAGGAGGTAATTCTTGTTGAAGAATCTCACATAATAATAAAGCACAAAAAGGTGCTTGTTCAGCTGTTTTTAAAACGACAGTGTTGCCAGCAACTATTGCAGGTGCAACTTTTGCAACTGTTAAAAATAATGGAGCATTCCATGGAATAATTGCACAAACAACACCAATAGGATCTTTTGTTGTGTAATGGATTGTATTAGGAATATTTGGTGGATAATTTTCTCCTTTGATTTCACCAGCAAGTCCAGCAAACATATGTGTTAATTCAATTGAAGCAGCTGTTTCTGGTTTTGCCTGAGTTCTAAGAGCATTACCTGTATCCAAAGCTAATAAGGTTTCTATTTCTTCTCTTCTTTCCTCAAGTTTTCTTGCTGCAGCAGTCATCATTTTTCCACGTTCTCGTGCTGGAATTTTTTTCCATTTTTGAAAAGCAGTTTCAGCAGAACTTACTGCTATATCAACATCATCTTTACTGCATTGGGGTGCTTCTCCAATTTGTTCACCTGTGCTTGGATTTATAACTTTAATCTTATTAGATGATTTTGCAGAGGTTAAATTTCCATTTATTAAAATTTTATTTGATAATCGTTTTGCATTATTCAAAGACAATTCTAAATTTTTTTTTAGATCTTCACTCATTTAATTCTCTATCTCACCTTTTCTAGTTTTAGCTGCAAGCCAGCCACCATCTATTTTAATCTCTGACCCATTAATAAAATCAGCATCATCACTCGATAAAAATACTGCAGCTCCAGATATATCAGAAGGCACTCCCCATCGTCCAACAATAGTTTCTTTACCCCATGCCTCACCGTGCACAGGATCTTCAGCAAATTTTTGATTGAAGGGCGTTGATATTAGACCAGGGCAGATAGTGTTAACATTTATATTTTTTCCAGTTAAATCAACCGCTAAAGCTCTAGTTAAACCTAAAACACCTGTTTTAGCTGCAACATATGCAACTCTATCTGGTCTACCCATAAAACTTGCAATGGAGCCAAAATTAATAATTTTACCTTTACCATTTTTAATCATATGAGGAATAACAGCTTTACAACAAAGATATGGTCCAGTTAGATTTACCGAAATCATTTCATCCCACTGTTTTTTTGTATGATCCAATATATTATTGATATGTCTAATACCCGCATTGTTAATTAAAATGTCAATTTTGCCAAATTTTTTAATAGCTGCTTCTGCCATTTGATTTACGCTATCTTCATTAGCAACATTAGTATCAACTACGATTGCATCACCTTTGTTTTCTATAATTTTTTTTTTAATATTTTCTGCACTTTCAATATCCTTTTCAGCTATAACTATTTTTGCTCCTTCTTTAGCTAACCTTAAAGAAATTTCTGCTCCTATACCCTTTCCTCCACCAGTTATAATTGCAACTTTATTTTGTAGCTTCATTTAAATCCTTGTAATGATTATTTATATATTTGTGATGATTAAATATTACTTTATCACATCATCCAATAAATTAAGTTGTTAAAATAAATTATTTGATCAAATTTCTAGACTAGTATATAAAAAATACCATTATGAAATTCTCTCCTGTAGCAAACTCACTTAAATTAATCGGTGGAAAATGGAAGATAATGATTTTAGATAATTTGCTGTCTAAGAGTATGCGTTTTGGAAGATTAAAAAGATCATTAAACGGAATAACATCTCAAATGTTATCTAAACAATTGAAACAAATGGAAATAGATAAACTTATAAACAAAAAAATTTCAAAATCAGAAAACCTTAATACAGAATATTCTTTAACTGAATTCGGCAAATCAACAGCTCCTATAGTAAAATCTTTAATCATTTGGGGTAGTTTTAATAAAAGAAAAATAACTAAAATTATTGATGAAGATGAATTGGTATTTTCAGAATCTTCTTTTTTACAAGACAGAGTTATAGATTTATTCCATGATGAAATTAGATTAAAAAATCTTCAGAGAAAAAAATAAATTTAAATTAGTTATCTTTCTTATGAGAAACTAGTTTCCTGCCTTCTTTTAACCATTGTAGTATCCCTCCTTTAAAAACAGAAACATTTTTAAAACCAAGGTCTTCGGCGAAAGCATTACCAAGTATTGCTGCTGTTTCACCATCGTGACTAATAAAAACAATATCAATATTTTGAGACTCCTCAGCTGCTAGAGCTCTTACTTTATCCATTAAATATACATTAAATTTTCCATCTTTATTAAAAGCTGTTTCTTGAAAAGTCCCTTTTATCACTCCATTTTCCCATTGACTTTCCAATCTAATATCTAAAGCAACAGAATTATTATTAATTTTTTTAATTAACTCCTCTGAATCGATCATTTTATAATGTGGATCTAAAACATCTATAATTTCAAATTCAAATATCAAATCTGTATTTGGTGGAATAACATCACCACCACCCTTTTCTCCATAAGCTAATTCAGCTGGAATTTTAATTTTTCTTTTTGTTCCTTTGGTAGTTCCCATTATTCCTTGTTCAAAACCAGGAATTACTTCTTTCATTCCCATTTGAACAACTAAAGGTCTATCTTTACCTATATTAGTATCAAAAACTTCTCCACTTTCAAATGAGCCTGTGTACTCAATTTGAACCCAAGAGTGATAAATTATTTTTTTTCCATCTCCAGGCTTATCAGAAATTATTTCAATTTCGGCTGCTGTTAGATTGAAACAAATAAATAAGCTTATTATTAAGAAATATTTTTTCATAATTACTTTATTAAAAAATCTTTATATTGATTTTTTTCAACTTTATTACATATATTTCTATATCTAGGCAATCCACCAGGATAAGGAATAAAAACCTTTGGCTTACCTGGTATATTATCTCCCTTATACCATGAGATTTTAGCTTTCATAAAAAGTGACGCATCTGCTAATTTTTTAATTTCTTTACTCCATTTTTTTGCTGAATCTACAGTTGCTTCAATTGTTTTTTTATTCTTTTTGTTTAAGAAATTTAAACAATTTGTAATCCATTCAACATGTTGTTCTATTTGTACAGGTACATTGGTAAGAACTGAAGGGCTACCAGGACCTTGAATAATAAATAAATTTGGAAAATTTGGAATCATTAATCCAAGATATGTTTTAGGTGATTTACTCCAAAAATTTTTTAATTTAATTTTATTTTTTCCAACCAAATTTAAAGATAACAATGGGCCTGTTAAAGCATCATAGCCTGTTGCAAAGATTATCTTATCAAAATTAAAATTATCATTTTTTGTTTTTATTCCTTTTTTTGTAATTTTAACAATTGGATTTTTTTTTAAGTCAATCAATTCAACATTTTTTCTATTAAATGTTTCATAATAATTAGTGTTTAATGTAGGACGTTTAGAAGTAAATGGATGATCAAAATTTGTAAGGATCTTTGCTAATTTTTTATCTTTAACTGTATTTAATATTTTTTCTTTAATAAAGTCAGATGCTTTTTTGTTTGCTTTCAATTTTTTAGTTATATCTCCAAAACAAGCTCTAAATGACAAACTTCCTTTAAGCCAAGCTTTTTCAAAAATTTTATTTCTCTCAATTTTATTGAAATCAAAAACTGATCTAGTTGGAAAATTAAACGTATGCCCACCAGGTGTTTTTTTTATAAGATTCTTAATCTTTCTATAATTTTTTTGATAATTATTTATTATTTCTTTAGTTAATTTTTTATTTCTTGCAGGAATACTATAATTTGGGGTTCTTTGAAAAATAACTAATTTTTTTACTACTTTAGCTATTTCAGGTGCCACTTGTATTCCACTGGATCCCGTTCCTATTTGAGCAACAACTTGATCTTTAAGATTTACTTTTTGCTTTGGCCATCTACCAGTATGATAATATTTACCTTTAAATGTGTTTAATCCTTTGATGCTAGGTATATTGGCTGCTGAAAGAGAACCTACCGCACAAATAAGATATTTAGTTAAAAATACTTTATTTTTATTTGTTTTTAATTGCCATAATTTTTTATTTTCTAAATATTTGGCTGAAACAATCTTATTATTAAATAAAATATTTTTTTTTAAATTTAATTTTTTTTCTACGTATTTTAAATATTTGAGAATTGTATTTTGTTTTGGAAATTTTTCTTTCCAAATCCAGTTTTTGTAAATTTTTTCTGAAAAAGTATAACCATATGTGTGACTTTCAGAGTCACACCTTGCGCCTGGGTATCTATTCCAATACCAAGTCCCCCCAATATCTGATCCTTCTTCGATAGCTAATGTTTTTAAATTTAACTCATCTCTACATTTATGAAGCTGATAAAGTCCAGAAATCCCTGCACCTATAATTATTGAGTCAAATTGTAACAATTTTACTTAGTATGATCTTGATAAATTTTATTTGAAGACTTGTCTATGCCGCTGACCAAGTGTAATTGTCTTTGTAGAGAATAACCAATTTTTTCCTCAATAACTTTGGCACCTTCATGATCGTAAAAAGATGTAGCTGGCATATATCTGTAAGTAAGCCCTGCTCTTCTTTTTCCAGAATTATTTGCTCTTGATCCGTGAAATAAATAAACATCATGCATAGAAAACATACCTGGTTTTAGAATTACAGATTTTGCCTGATCTCTAATTTCATCAATATTTTTAAGTGTCTGGTTTAAAGTAACATCGGTAGAGTCTAATGTATTATGTTCTGCCAGTTTTCTGTCTAAATGAGATCCAGGAATGTATTGTAGTGGGCCATTTTCTTCTGTTACCTCGTCTATAGATAGCCATACAGTTACCGACTCTAATGGCTTAATAGGCCAATACTCTCCATCTTGATGCCAAGGTGTTTCTTTACCATTTTTCTCTTTTTTACAAAACAATGAAGATCCCCAAAGAACTATATCATCACCAATTAATTGTTTTACCTCACTAATTATTTCTGGATACATTGCGAATTTAAGAAAATCGCTATCTCTTTCATATAACCCTGATACAAATTCAGTATTTTCATCTTTGTGATCATCTAAATATTTATCTAGAGCATTATTTAAATCTTTTACTTTATCATCTGATAAGCAAGTAGAACTCTTAACTAAACCATCTTTTTTATAAATTGACAGTTGGTTTTCTGAAAGCATAAAAAAAATTAACATATTAAAAAAAAAAATCTATTTAAAATTAGATCTTTAATAAAAATTAATTTATAAAATTCAGATTAGAATTAATCTTAAAATTTAAAGTATTAAAAAAATACTAACAAAATATTATGGAAAACTTTGATTATATAATACTTGGAGCAGGCTCTGCTGGATGTGTACTTGCAAATAGATTATCAGAAAATCCAAGTAATAAAGTTTTACTAGTTGAAGCAGGTGGCAAAGACAATTATCCGTGGATCCATATTCCAGTAGGTTACTTTAAAACAATGCATAACCCAGACGTAGATTGGTGTTACAAAACTGAACCTGACGAAAGTATGAATGATATATCTATTAGATATCCGAGAGGTAAAACCTTGGGTGGAAGTTCTTCAATTAACGGTCTTTTATATGTAAGAGGACAACATAGAGATTATGATGTTTGGAGACAATTAGGGAATACTGGATGGAGTTGGGATGATGTTTTACCTTATTTTATTAAAGCTGAAAATCAAGAGAGAGGTAAAAGCGAATTTCATGGTGTTGGTGGTCCATTATCAGTTTCCGATCAAAGAATTCAATTGCCTCTTTTAAATGAATTTCAAAATGCAGCTGAAGAATTTGGTATCCCAAAAACGAAAGATTTTAATACTGGAGATAACCATGGTTGTGGATATTTTCAGGTTACAGAAAAAGATGGCTTTAGATGTAGTACAGCTGTTGGTTATTTAAATCCTATAAAAAATAGAAAAAATTTAAAAATAATTACTAAAGCACACGTTAAAAAAATTAACTTTGAAAACAAAACAGCAAAAGAAGTTGAATACTGGCAAGAAAATGAACTAAAAAAAGTTAAAGCAAATAAAGAAATTATTTTATCCTCAGGTGCAATAGGATCTCCTCAAATACTACAAGTGTCTGGTATTGGTAATACAGATAAATTAAAGAACTTAGGTATTGATGTGGTGCATGAACTAAAAGGAGTTGGAGAAAACTTGCAAGACCATTTGATGTTTAGACCAATTTATAAAATTCATGGAATTAAATCTCTCAATAAGAAAGTTAATAGTTTGTTTGGTAATTTAATGATTGGATTAGAATATATCTTTAATAGAAGTGGACCTATGACTATGGGTGCAAGTCAACTTTGTATGTTTGCAAAAAGTGATCCTTCTTTAGAGCTTCCTGATCTTCAGTGGCACGTCCAACCAATGAGTATGGATACATTGGGCGCAACTAAAAATCACGATTTTCATGCATTTACACCAACGGTTTCAAATGTAAGACCTTCAAGCAGAGGTCACGTTAGTATAGTAGACAAAGACTCAAGAACATATGCAAAAATAAAAATGAATTATCTTTCAACTGATGAAGATAGAAGAATAGCTGCTAAAGGATTAAAATTAACAAGAAAAATTGTATTAGAATCTGAAACTTTCAAGAAATATAGCCCCGAAGAATATAGACCAGGTATAAACATCAATGATGATGAAGAGTTAGTTAAAGAAGCATCTAATTATGCTCAAACTATTTTTCATCCTGTTGGCACATGTAAAATGGGTCAAGACGATATGGCAGTAGTTGATGAAAAATTAAAAGTTAAAGGAATAAAAAATCTTAGAGTAATAGATGCATCGATAATGCCCAACATAACTTCTGGTAACACTAATGCACCAACAATAATGATTGCAGAAAAAGGTGCAGATATGATACTAGAGCACTAAATGTTTGCAGAATTAATTACAC
>Ga0209095_1000727_pt1 | contig 19057 bp, 21 predicted proteins | sample COGITO_mtgs_1104_3_FD_184795 | JGI IMG/M metagenome (GOLD analysis project Ga0209095, IMG submission 184795) | Pelagic marine microbial communities from North Sea - COGITO_mtgs_110404 (SPAdes) (version 2) | ecosystem: Environmental > Aquatic > Marine > Epipelagic ... | reverse complement strand
GCGGCTTTCTCTTCTTTGGTCAACTTGTTTCCCCACTGATTGTTGGAAAGGCCAAGATCATCCGGCATCGGCTTGGTCTTGCCTTTTTTGATGGTGCCACCTTTGTTGAGGAACTGCTGGATGAGGTCTTCGTCGGTGGTGGGCTTGGGGACGTGTTTCATGGGGGAGAGCCTTTATGTGGGGAGCGTTCTTTCTTTAGCAAGTGTAGTACCAAGCTATAGGAATTGGAATGCCCGCCAGAGCGTTAGATCCGCTCCAGCTACACGCATAAACAACAATTTGTCGTTTGCTTTCACTCGTAAGTTGCGTCAACTTCATGTCATTGATTTTATTCTTAAATGGCGCTTTTCATGACTGGTTTTGACGTACTTATTCTTCTTTTCATAGTGATCGCACTTTATTGCGTGGTGACTTGGACGAGTAAACCCAAAGATTACAATTCAGAAGAGACAGGGCATCGCACCACCCCTACACCGATCTCTCGCGATGTCGCCCCACGACATCGGCCGTCTTATGCGTCTGCTCCTCCGAAACCGATTTCCGCAACAACTGCGGGAAAAAAGATTCCCTCGAGGGTCGATCACGCACCGCCACCGCCTATTCCTTCATCAATGGAACTTCTTGGGAAAGCCTATGTAATAGACGGAGACACCATCGTCGTCAGTAAGATCAAAGTTCGACTGGCCGGCATCGACGCCCCTGAGCTTGATCAACCTTGGGGTCAAAAATCAAAGTGGGAAATGGTTCGTTTGTGCAAAGGCCAAGCAATACGCGTCGAACTTACTGGGGAAACTTCTTACGACAGATTAGTTCGCACATGCTATTTACCAGATGGCACAGATATCGGAGCCGAAATTATCAGAAGCGGGCTAGCCTTAGATGGGGGAAGATATTCAAAAGGTAAGTATCGGCATCTTGAACCTGACGGTATCCGTAGAAAGCTCAAATTCTACGGGCATTGGCGCTAAACGGAAATCCCCACAGAGATTAAATCAGTTCTCCCGCGAAAGAAGTCCGGTTTTCTCCGCCCCCCTCTTACGCCAACTTTACACATAATTTCTCTGTGCCGCAGAAAAAAATCCCCCGCTGATCACACAGCGGGGGATTCTTTTATCGGTATGGCATTTGTGGGCTTCACCCACCCTACGTAGGGTGGGTGAAACTCACGTTCTTACCAGTCCTCGCGGACCACGACCCGTGTTTTGATTGGCAGCTTCATCGCAGCAAGGCGCAGGGCCTCGTGTGCGATGGCTTCGCCGACGCCGTCGATCTCGAACATTACACGGCCCGGCTTAACCCGGCATGCCCAGTAATCAACGGAACCTTTACCTTTACCCATACGGACTTCGGTAGGCTTCGATGTGACTGGCAGATCCGGGAAAATCCGGATCCAGACACGGCCTTGACGCTTCATGTGACGCGTCATGGCACGACGTGCAGCTTCGATCTGACGCGCGGTTACACGCTCAGGCTCCAGAGCCTTCAGGCCAAAGGTGCCAAAGTTCAGGTCAGACCCGCCCTTTGCAAGACCCTTGATTTTGCCTTTGTGCTGCTTGCGGAATTTCGTACGCTTTGGTTGTAGCATCTTTCATTCCCCCTTAGCGACGACCGCCGGCACCGCGAGGTGCTGGGCCGTCTTGCATTTCTTGTGCCTTACGGTCACGTGCCGCCGGGTCATGTTCCATGATCTCGCCTTTGAAGATCCAGGTCTTGATCCCGATGATACCGTACGCCGTCATAGCTTCGACATGTGCATAATCGATGTCAGCACGCAGAGTGTGGAGCGGCACGCGGCCTTCACGGTACCATTCGGTACGCGCGATTTCTGCACCACCCAGACGGCCAGCAACGTTCACACGGATACCCAGGGCACCCATACGCATGGCGTTCTGAACCGCACGCTTCATGGCACGGCGGAAAGAGACCCGGCGTTCCAGCTGCTGCGCGATGGATTCACCGACAAGAGCGGCGTCCAGCTCTGGCTTGCGGACTTCAACGATGTTGAGGTGCAGGTCAGATTTGGTCATCTTGGCGATCTTCAGACGCAGACCTTCGATGTCTGCACCTTTCTTACCGATGATAACACCAGGACGTGCTGTGTGGATCGTAACGCGGCACTTCTTGTGTGGGCGTTCGATGATCACACGGGCGATACCGGCCTGTGCACATTCTTTCTTGATGAAGGCGCGGATGGCGAGGTCTTCAAGCAGAAGATCACCGTAGTCCTTCGTGTCAGCGTACCAGCGGCTGTCCCAGGTGCGGTTGACCTGAAGACGCATACCGATCGGGTTTACTTTATTACCCATTATGCTTGCTCCTCAACTTGACGCACGACAATCGTGATTTCCGAAAACGGCTTGATGATCTTGCCGAAACGGCCACGTGCACGTGGACGACCACGCTTCATGATCAAGTTCTTACCGACATATGCTTCGGCAACGACCAGTTCATCCACGTCAAGGTTGTGGTTGTTTTCACCGTTCGCAATTGCGGACTGAAGACACTTCTTCACATCTGCTGCGATCCGCTTTTTCGAGAAGGTCAGGTCCGTGAGGGCCTTGTCTACCTTCTTGCCACGGATCATTGCGGCGACGAGGTTCAGTTTCTGCGGGCTTGTGCGAAGCATGCGCAGTTTTGCACGGGCTTCATTGTCGGCCACGCGGCGGGGATTTTTATCCTTGCTCATGGCTTATTTCCGCTTCGCTTTTTTGTCGGCTGCGTGACCATAATAGGTCCGTGTTGGCGAATATTCACCAAACTTCTGACCGATCATCTCTTCGCTGACGTTTACTGGGATATGCTTGTGACCATTGTACACACCGAACGTCAGGCCAACAAACTGTGGCAGGATCGTTGAACGGCGCGACCAAATCTTGATCACTTCGCTGCGACCGCTTTCGCGGGAGGCTTCGGCCTTTTTGAGGACATAAGAGTCAACAAAAGGACCTTTCCATACTGAACGAGACATCTATTAACGCCCCTTCTTCTTGGCGTGGCGCGAGCGTAGGATAAGCTTGCTGGACGCTTTGTTCTTGTTGCGGGTTTTTGCACCCTTGGTTGGCTTGCCCCAAGGCGTAACAGGGTGACGACCACCCGATGTCCGGCCTTCACCACCACCATGTGGGTGATCGATCGGGTTCATAACAACACCACGTACCGAAGGACGGATGCCCTTGTGACGCATGCGGCCCGCTTTACCGTAGTTCTGGTTGGAGTTGTCAGGGTTGGATACGGCACCAACAGTGGCCATACATTCCTGACGCACCAGACGCAGTTCGCCCGAGGACAAACGGATCTGAGCGTATCCACCATCACGGCCTACGAACTGCGCGTAGGTACCGGCAGCACGAGCGATCTGGCCGCCCTTGCCTGGCTTCATTTCGATGTTGTGAATGATCGTACCGATAGGCATGCCCGAGAATGGCATAGCGTTACCAGGCTTGATGTCGGCCTTGGCCGAAGCAATCACCTTGTCGCCAACAGCAATACGCTGCGGTGCCAGGATGTAGGCCTGTTCGCCATCTTCGTACTGGATCAGTGCGATGAATGCGGTCCGGTTAGGGTCATATTCGATACGTGCGACAACCGCGGACATGTCCAGCTTGTTGCGCTTGAAATCGACGATACGGTAGAGGCGCTTTGCACCACCACCCTTGCGACGCATTGTGATCCGTCCGGTGTTGTTCCGTCCGCCGTGCTTGCTAAGACCCTCTGTGAGGGCTTTAACCGGGCGACCTTTCCAAAGCTCCGAACGGTCGATCAGTACCAGCCCACGCTGGCCTGGCGTCGTCGGTTTATACGACTTTAGTGCCATGTTTTCTGTCTTCCGTTTTGCTTGTGCCCGACTTCAACATGTTGAGGTCGAGATGGTTATAGGGCCCCGAAGGTCCCCAATCTAAAATGTCTGACAAAGAACCCCTTTGCCGGACTGCGTAGGGTGGATAAAACCCACCTATGCACAAAACAACACAGCCCCGGACGAATCCGGGGCGTTGCCGATGGGGTCGTTTAGGGGAGGATCAGCGAAGGGTCAAGGCATCAGGAAGAACTAAGCCGAATGTTTCCGGCAATTCAGCCTTCTTGATGATACATTACCCAATAGAGAGAGCAATCACGTGCCATTATCTGCCAATGCCATGCCAGAGCAATGTTTATGTCGCGATTTCCTTCACCTTATCCGACAGGCTTTGCACGGACCGTTCGGATGCTTTGGGGACAAGGCGGTAGGCAGCGTTTACAAAGCAAAACAGTGAAAAGCCAAGCAGACCCACGCAAAGCAACACGACCATAACACGGCCATAGGCCTGCCCGCTCAACCAATCAAAGGCCGATCCCAAGCCGCCCGCGTCGGACGCATTTGCGCTTAGCGCGGCATAGGCAATCAGCCCCCCGATGATGATAATCGCAGCCCCCTGAGCGGCAAGACCCATCCGCAATACCGGATTCCAGTGTAGTGTGAAATGGTTCCCCTGAAGTTTTTCCCTGTAGGCCTGCGTTATCGCCTTGTAGAAGTAGTAGAAGCCCGTCGCGACGGTCAGGCCCCCAACGGCACAAACCGCCCACACCCCCGCCTGCGACTGCAATACGCTTTCTAACGCTTTCTTCCCGCCCGAACCGGACGAAACAATCCCAAGCGCTGTTACAGCCAATACGCCAATACCTGCATGTATCGCGCCAGTCACGAACATACCTGCCCGCGCCAACAAGCCTTTGGCAGAGGTGCCATATGCTTCCAGATCCCAAAAGCTGTCCACCGCCCGCCAGATGGCGTAAGCGAACATGCCCGCAGCAATCAGGCCGACGACGACAACCCCAATGATGCCGTTTAACGACTGCATGGCAGATTTTGTGCCTTCCGCTTGCCCACCTTGTAGGATCGACCACAAGGACACCCCCGCGACGACCAAATACACAAGACCCCGCCCCGCATACCCAACACGCATGATAGGGATTGCCCACGCAAAATCACTTGGGTCGATATCTTCCAAAAGCTGTTGCTGCGCGGTGTTGTTCATAGAGTGCCCTTTGCCGTTATGATCCAGCCTCGGTCTCAGGAAACCCAAAATGCGGTGGGGCTGAAACACTAGACATCCATGGTGAAGAACGCCGCTCTTTCCAGATTGTTCCAGCATTGGCGAAATTAGCGGGCTGACGGCCAAGCATTATTCATACGCAAAAAGGGCGCGGCCTTTCAGCCCCGCCCTTCCTAGACTTTCAAACATCGGTCCCGTTAGAGACCGACCAGCTTACGCCAGCCTGATGTTTGTTGCCGATTCACGACCGTCACGGCCGGATTCGATGTCGAACGTGATCTTTTGATCATCGGACAGACCGGTCAGGCCTGCTTGCTCAACTGCGGAGATGTGAACGAATACGTCCTTTGCGCCACCCTCAGGTGCTACAAAACCAAAACCTTTTGTGGAGTTGAACCATTTTACTGTGCCAGAAGCCATTATCGTATTCCTTATTAACTGCCCGCGGAATGCGGCAGATCGGCTAAGTCATTTATAGATCGAAATGCTGAGCCGTAAGGAGCAGGGATGACGATAGACAAAACGTTGCCCTCTCCCCTTCTGCCCTTCGGGGACAGAAAGCAAGTGCTTAAACCCCACAGGGTGAAACAAGCGGAGAATAGCCCACTGCCCATTCGCCCAACGCGAAAGGCCCCCCGCCTTGCAGCGAGGGGCCTTTCGTTAACTTGATCCGGGCTGATTACAGGCCGGTGGATACGTCGATGGTGTTGCCTTCTTCAAGCGTCACGTAAGCCTTCTTAACGTCCTTACGACGGCCCATCTGGCCCCGGAAACGCTTGGCTTTGCCTTTGGTGATGGACGTGTTCACGGCCTTCACCTTGACACCAAAGAGAGCTTCAACAGCTTCTTTGATCATTGGCTTGTTGCTGCCAATTGCCACTTCGAAAACGACGGCGTTATTTTCAGACGCCATTGTTGCTTTCTCTGTGATGATCGGCTTGCGGATCACATCGTAGTGTTGGTGCTTGGTGCTCATTTCAAACGGGCCTCCAGTGCTTCGATCCCCGCCTTGGTGATCACGAGTGTATCACGCTTGAGGATGTCATAGACGTTTGCACCCATCGTTGGCAGGATATCCAGACCTTCGATGTTGCGCGCGGCTTGCAAGAAGTTCTCATTTACGGACGCACCATCAATGATCAACGCGCGCTTCCAGCCGAGGCTTTTGACCTGCTTGGCCAGTGCGGACGTTTTCCCATCGGATGTAACATCGTCGATAATGACCAGGTTGCCGTTCTTTGCCATCGAAGACAAAGCATGGCGAAGACCCAGCTTGCGGAACTTCTTGGTCAGTTCATGGCCGTGGCTACGTGGGGTTGGACCCTTGTAGATACCACCCGAACGGAAGATCGGTGCAGAACGTGCGCCGTGGCGTGCGCCGCCGGTGCCTTTCTGACGATAGATCTTCTTGGTCGAATAGCTGACCTCGGACCGTGTTTTGACCTTGTGCGTACCCTGCTGCGCGTTGTTACGCTGCCAGCGGACGACACGGTGCAGAATATCGGCGCGTGGCTCAAGACCAAACAGGGCCTCGTCCAGGTCGATCGATCCAGCTGAACCGCCGTCGAGTTTGATGACATCGAGTTTCATTCGTCACCTTCCTTCTTGGTCTCGTCCAAAGGCTCGCTTTGATCGCCAGCTTCTTCTTTGTCCGATTCAATGGACGCTTCGGCTTCTGCCAGTGCGGCAGCTTCCTGAGCGGCTTGCTCTTCGGCCAAGCGTGCTGCTTCTGCTTCGGCCTCTGCAGCTGCTGCTGCGGCGGCTTCTTCAGCGGCTTTCGATGCTTCTTCTGCGGCGGAGCGCAGAGCGGCGGGCAGAATGGCGTTTTCTGGGAACGGTTTTTTAACCGCGTCCTTAACAGTCACCCAACCACCTTTGGAGCCGGGAACAGCGCCTTTGACCATGATCAGGCCACGAACGGTGTCAGTTTTGACAACTTCGAGGTTCTGAGTGGTGACACGGGCGGAACCCATGTGACCGGCCATTTTCTTACCTTTGAAAACCTTACCGGGATCTTGACACTGACCGGTCGAACCGTGCGAACGGTGAGACACGGAAACACCGTGCGTCGCACGCAGACCGCCAAAGTTGTGGCGCTTCATCGCACCGGCAAAACCTTTACCGATGGATGTGCCTGCAACGTCAACATACTGACCAGCAAAGTAATGATCGGCGATGATTTCTTCGCCAACATTCAACATAGCTTCTGGGTCGATACGGAATTCCGCAACCTTACGCTTTGGTTCAACCTTTGCCGCAGCAAAGTGACCACGCATGGGTGCCGATGTCCGTTTAACCTTGGCTGTACCTGCGCCGAGCTGAACAGCTGTGTAGCCGTCCCGTTCGATGGTACGCTGTGCAACAACCTGAAGTTTGTCGAGCTGAAGAACGGTTACAGGGATCTGCTTACCATCTTCCATGAACAAACGGGTCATGCCCATCTTTTTTGCAATAACGCCTGAGCGCAACATAATATTACCCTCCTACGCTTATGACTGCAGCTTGATCTCGACGTCCACACCAGCGGCCAGGTCGAGCTTCATCAGCGCGTCCACGGTCTGGGGGGTCGGATCAACGATATCCAGCAGACGCTTGTGCGTGCGAATTTCGAACTGGTCACGGGATTTCTTGTCAACGTGGGGACCACGTAAAACAGTGAATTTCTCGATCTTGTTCGGCAGCGGAATTGGGCCGCGAACAGATGCACCGGTGCGCTTGGCAGTGTTTACGATTTCCTGTGTGGACGCATCCAACACGCGGTAATCAAACGCCTTCAAACGGATGCGGATGTTTTGGCTTTGTGCCATATGTCATCATCCCTCATTGGGAGGTGAAACGAAGAGGAAGAGACGCCTCATCACGGCCCTTCATTGCGTTTTGTCGTAAATCAAACGGGGCGCGTAAAAACGCACCCCGCTGAGACTTGCGCTCTATAGGTCGAGTCGGCCCTGCTGGCAAGGGGTGAATTGAAGTCAGAGCGGAACACTACGTAACCGCCGCGAAAAACAGCCGATGCTATCCCCAAAGCTTGCTGGTCAAACAGCCGCCCAAAGCTGCTTTGCCGCAAGCACGGCAAAAGAAAGCACGGTGACATAAAGCGCCGTTATGAACCTAATGCGCTTTTGTTCGCGAAGCTTTGAAACCTTAAGCAGTTCATAGGCCAGTTCCGTGGTCCAATCCACCTTTGAAACTGCAGCACGCAAATCAGCAACGGTGCGATGCCGCGCTGTCTGCACATAAAGCACACGTTCAACCCCCATCTCGGCGGAATCGCTTACCTTGGGTGCTGTCCGCCGGGACGGGTAAAGCACATAGCCAAAGAAAAACAACGGGGCCATCACAACGGCCCAAAACACGATCACGAAGGGCAGCCCATCGGTGCCGGCACCGGGCAATCCACCAACAACTGCAGCGACGATATTCAAGGCAAAGGTATAGCCGATTCCCACGATCTGGGCTTTGGTGTCATAGGCACGAACCGTTGCCTGTGCCTCCTCCAACGATATGCGCAGGAACTGCTGCTGGATGGTGTCATCGGAGGGCTGAACATTTGGCATAGGAATATTGAGCTTGCATCGAGGAATAAGACAAAGTGCGCTGTAAGGTGACAACACTCGCAATTCGAAAAATATACAATCGAAAACGGCATGAGATTGGCTGCACCATATGTTGCTCAAACACTCAGCTGGTGTTGTTCAAATCAGTCTTTGCGGCGCAAAAGGGTGCGAATTTCCTTTTGAGGAGCCCCCTTTTTAAAAAGATGAAACTTTAGATCAAGACCTTCGGCGACAAGGGTGCGATGAAATTCCTGAATTTCATAATCTCCTGTTTCGTCAATATATAACGAAAAGACAGAAAGCGTATCCCCCTCAAGCTTGGCCCAGACGAAAGGTTCCCCCTTGAGAGGATCAAGCGGAACCTCTTTGCCAAAGACATTCGTTTTCATGGCCGATGTATAGATATTCTCGCGCGCACTTGGGACGAATGAAATCTGATAGGTTTTTGCTTTGCTGCGGCCATCATCCTTATAGCTGACCGAGGTCCACACCAGCGTAAACCCGGTCTTGGTTGCCTTGATTGTGGTGCTCATGTCCCGGCGCTGTGTTTGCCCTTCAAAGGTGAACTCGGCTTCGCCGGTGTAGGTCCCCTCGAAACGATCAAACGGGGCAGCGCAAAGGGACGCTGGCAACAGCAAAAAAAGGAACACGCAGATACTGCGCATGGCGATTGGGAATGTACTCATAAATTAAGCTTAGATGTTTTCGGGAAGGTTGCCAGTCCTCTGCGATCATAAACACGCATAACCACATTAGCCAAAAGTGGAACCCCGACACACCACATCGGAAAAAACAAAAGGCCGCCCCGGTATGGGACGGCCTTTCGATCTCAAGCTGTTGTGGGTGGGTGTGACCCCACCCTACGGCTTATTCGTTGATTTTGGACACAACGCCCGCGCCAACAGTGCGGCCGCCTTCGCGGATCGCAAAGCGCAGACCGTCTTCCATCGCGATCGGTGCGATCAGTTCAACGTCGAACTGCAGGTTGTCACCGGGCATAACCATTTCAGTGCCTTCTGGCAGCTGAACGGTGCCGGTCACGTCTGTGGTCCGGAAGTAGAACTGTGGACGGTAGTTCGCGAAGAATGGCGTGTGACGACCACCCTCTTCTTTGGTCAGGATATATGCCTCGGCAGTGAATTTTGTGTGTGGGTTCACCGACTTAGGCTTACACAGAACCTGACCACGCTCAACGCCTTCACGCTCGATACCGCGCAACAGAACACCAACGTTATCGCCAGCTTCACCACGATCCAGCAGCTTGCGGAACATTTCAACGCCGGTACATGTGGTGGTTTTCGTGTCACGAATACCAACGATTTCAATGCTGTCGCCAACGTTGATCACGCCACGCTCGACACGGCCAGTCACAACGGTACCACGACCGGAGATCGAGAATACGTCTTCCACAGGCATCAGGAACGGCTGGTCGATCGCGCGTGCTGGTGTCGGGATGTATTCGTCAACGGCGGCCATCAGCTTGCGGATGGATTCTTCACCGATTTCGGGCTGCGTGCCGTTCATCGCATGCAGAGCCGAACCGGGGATGACGGGCATGTCGTCGCCAGGGTAATCATACGAGGACAACAGCTCGCGGATTTCCATTTCAACCAGTTCCAACAGTTCGTCATCGTCGACCTGGTCAACTTTGTTCATGTAGACAACCATGGTCGGGATACCAACCTGGCGGCCCAGCAGAATGTGCTCGCGGGTTTGTGGCATTGGGCCATCAGCCGCGTTCACAACCAGGATCGCGCCGTCCATCTGCGCCGCACCAGTGATCATGTTTTTCACATAGTCAGCGTGGCCGGGGCAATCGACGTGTGCGTAGTGACGTGCTTCGGTCTCATACTCAACGTGAGCTGTCGAAATGGTGATGCCGCGTGCTTTTTCTTCGGGCGCGCCGTCAATCTGGTCATACGCTTTGAAATCGCCAAAATACTTGGTGATCGCAGCTGTCAACGTCGTCTTGCCGTGGTCAACGTGACCGATCGTGCCGATGTTAACGTGTGGTTTATTACGTTCAAACTTTGCCTTAGCCATGGTGGCCTCCTTGATTTTCAATTTGGGCGGTGAGTTTAGAACCCACCCTACAGATTGGGTAGGGCGGGGTTTTCCCCGCCGTCCCAGTTATTTGTTTTCGCAAGTTACGCGAATTTGGCCTGAATCTCGTCCGAGATGTTCTGTGGCACGGCTTCGTAATGCGAGAACTGCATTGTGAAGTTCGCACGACCCGAAGACATCGACCGCAGAGTGTTGATGTAGCCGAACATGTTGGCCAGTGGCACCTGCGCGTCAATCGCGATGGCGTTGCCACGTGTATCCTGTCCCTGAACCTGACCGCGACGCGATGTAAGATCGCCGATGATGCCGCCTGTGTAATCCTCAGGTGTGACAACTTCGACTTTCATGATCGGCTCGAGCAGTTTCGCGCCAGCTTTCTTCATGCCTTCGCGCATACCCATGCGGGCAGCGATTTCGAACGCCAGAACACTGGAGTCAACATCGTGGTATTTACCTTCGATCAAGGCAACCTTGAAGTCGATGACAGGGAAGCCCGCCAAAGGACCGGAGTCCATGACCGACCGGATACCCTTTTCAACACCTGGGATATATTCCTTAGGCACCGAACCACCAACAACGCGGGATTCAAAGGAATAACCTTCGCCCGGCTCGGTTGGCATCAGGATCATTTTCACTTCGGCGAACTGGCCAGAACCACCAGATTGCTTCTTGTGCGTGTAGACCACTTCAGCTTCACGAGAGATCGTTTCACGGTATGCCACTTGCGGTGCACCAATGTTCGCCTCAACTTTGAATTCCCGCTTCAGACGGTCAACCAAGATGTCGAGGTGAAGTTCGCCCATGCCCTTCATGATGGTCTGACCGGATTCGATATCCGTTTCAACGCGGAAGGATGGATCTTCGGCAGCAAGACGCGCGAGACCGGCGGACATTTTTTCTTGGTCTGCTTTTGTCTTAGGTTCAACCGCGATTTCGATAACCGGATCGGGGAAGGTCATTGTTTCAAGAACAACCGGATCCGCAACGGAACACAGCGTGTCACCAGTTGTGGTATCTTTCAGACCTGCCAGCGCAATGATGTCGCCCGCGAACGCTTCCTGAATTTCTTCACGATCGTTCGAGTGCATCATCATCATACGACCAACGCGCTCTTTCTTGCCTTTGGTAGAGTTCAAGAGCGTGTCACCCTTGTTCAACTTGCCGGAGTAGATGCGTGTGAAGGTCAACGAACCCACGAAAGGGTCGTTCATGATTTTGAATGCAAGGCCAGAGAACGCCATATCATCATCCGCACGGCGCGGGATGTTGCGTGTTTCTGTTTCATCGCCGGGTTTAAAGCCCATGTAATCAACAACGTCCATCGGGGACGGAAGATAGTCGATAACAGCGTTGAGCAACGGCTGAACACCCTTGTTCTTAAAGGCAGAGCCACACAGAACGGGGATAAACTTGATGGCCAATGTACCCTTGCGGATCAGGCTGCGAAGCGTCGCTTCGTCAGGCTCTGCGCCGTCCATCAGGTAGTTTTCCATCGCGTCATCGTCCATCTCGACCGCAGTCTCGATCAGGTGAGCGCGCCATTCGTCGGCCAAATCTTTCAGGTCGGCGCGGATTTCGCGCTGTTCCCAGCTTGCGCCCAGATCTTCACCGGCCCAGACCCATTCTTTCATGGTGACCAGATCGATCATGCCTTCCAGTTCGGTTTCTGCACCGATTGGAATTTGGATCGGTGCAGGTGTCGCGCCGGTACGGTCTTTGATCATCTTCACACAGTTGAAGAAATCAGCGCCGATTTTGTCCATCTTGTTCACAAAAACGATCCGCGGAACCTTGTAACGATCAGCCTGACGCCAAACGGTTTCGGTCTGCGGCTCAACACCGGCGTTGGCGTCAAGAACAGCAACCGCGCCATCCAGAACAGCCAAGGAACGTTCGACTTCGATGGTGAAGTCAACGTGGCCGGGCGTGTCGATGATGTTCATCCGGTACTTGGTGTCGGATGTCGCATCTGCGTCGGGCAGTTCCTGGCGCTGCCAGAAAGTTGTGGTCGCAGCGGAGGTAATCGTAATGCCGCGCTCCTGCTCCTGCTCCATCCAATCCATCGTTGCGGCACCATCATGCACCTCACCGATGTTGTGGGATTTGCCCGTGTAAAACAGGATGCGCTCGGAACAGGTAGTTTTACCTGCATCGATGTGGGCCATGATGCCGAAGTTACGGTAGCGGTTTAGCGGATAGTCGCGTGCCATGGGGCTGCTTCCTCGAATATATCTGAAACGGATAAATCGCGCCCCATGATGGGACGCGACGGGGGCGATTTATGCCGCCCAAATTACCAGCGGTAGTGGCTGAACGCTTTGTTGGCGTCGGCCATTTTGTGCGTATCTTCGCGCTTTTTCACAGCAGTGCCGCGGGACTGAACAGCATCCATCAGCTCGCCTGCAAGGCGCTCTTCCATGGTGTTTTCGTTGCGCGAACGCGACGCTTTGATCAACCAGCGAATCGCCAGTGCCTCGCGACGCTCGGGGCGAACTTCGACGGGCACCTGATAGGTTGCACCACCAACGCGGCGCGAACGTACTTCGACGGACGGCTTGATGTTATCAAGCGCTTCGTGGAAAACTTCGATGGGCGCGCGTTTGATCTTGTCTTCAACGCGGGTCATTGCGTTGTATACGATACGCTCTGCGACCGACTTTTTGCCGTCGATCATCAGGTTGTTCATGAACTTTGTAAGGACCAGATCGCCATACTTGGCATCTGGCAGGACTTCGCGTTTTTCAGCGGCGTGACGACGTGACATTTAAGGCTCCTAATTATCTCGCGCCGAGGCTGTCGTTTGACATGTGTCTGATGCATCCTGCACCAGCGCTGCATTATCAACTTCAACCCCAGCTCAACCCCCGAGGGGAAAGTATGCTGGACGACATCGGGCGTGGTTCAACCAGCGCCCAATGCCCACCCAAATTATTTTGGCTTCTTTGCACCATACTTGGAGCGACGCTGCTTACGGTCTTTAACGCCCTGGGTATCCAGAACACCGCGCAGGATGTGGTAGCGCACACCGGGAAGGTCTTTTACGCGACCGCCGCGAATCAGAACAACAGAGTGCTCCTGAAGGTTGTGCGATTCACCTGGGATATAGCTGATGACTTCGAAACCGTTGGTCAGGCGCACTTTTGCAACCTTACGCATGGCCGAGTTCGGCTTTTTAGGTGTTGTTGTATAAACACGTGTACAAACGCCGCGCTTTTGCGGGCACTCCTGCAGGTGCATGGATTTCGAACGTTTGATTTTAGGCTGGCGCGGTTTGCGGATCAGCTGCTGGATCGTTGGCATTCCGGTATTATCCCCGTTTAGCTCACATAAGTGGTGCAGCGGGGCGAACCCCAGTGCGGTTAAATTTCGGCCCCTTCACGCGTCCGCAAAGCTGTTTCTGTTCCACGCACCTTGCGCAAAGCAAAATCACCGCAGCGTTTCCGTACCGAGGAAAACGAGGCGGTGGGGTAACAGAGGATCGAGTCAGCATTAGACCGGATCGTGACCACTAGAGTTATGATTTCGGCATTGCAGGGCGACCCCCACATCCGAGATAAGGGGCGTATAGGCAGTTGCGCGCCTGCTGTCAACAGGACCAAGGCGAATGCGCATCGATCCGCGGATCGGGGGAATTGCGACTTGCAATGTCAACGCCCTGCCGGTCATATTTGACCCGTTCACCTGCGACTTCAAGGGTTTCATTCATATGCAAGTTATCGGTCTTTGCCGCTTTTCTTACCCTGCCCTTGGCGGGTTTCAGGTTGGCCATGACACGATCGAGGAGCGCATGGCTTATCTCTATGATGATGCACGCCTTGAGGAACGCTTTCGATTGTTTGAAACTGTCGCCTTGCCGTGCCTTAAGGCTCAAACCGATCCGGATTTTGAACTGATCGTTGTGATCGGCGATACCTTGCCCCAGCGGCATCTGGACCGTCTGCGCGATATCCTTGCTACGCTCCCCCAAGCCCGTATCCGAAGCGAACCGCCACGCCAGCACCGCGAGGTGATGAAAGAAATCCTCAACAGCGCACGCGATCGGAACCTGCCCTGTTTGCAATTCCGGTTTGACGATGACGACGCCGTTGCGGTCGATTTCGTCGAACGTCTGCGCGCTGCAAGCGATGATTGCTTTGCCCTGACCCAGCAACACCGTACCATCGCTTTTGACTGGAACCGCGGTTTGATCGCTGAATACGGTCCCAACGGCATCGCCGCAACCGAGGTCTTTCGCCCCTTTGATGTCGCAGCCCTTGGTATGTATGTGCGCCCCCGCTGCCCGCTGACGATTATGAACTATGCGCATAACAAGATTAACCGGTTTATGCCGACCGTATCCTTTGACACCAAACATATGTTTGTGCGCGGGCACAACGCGTCAAATGACAGCCGGCAAAAGGGCGAAAGGCCCGCTGACGTGACCCCGCTTACACCCGAGGGCGAAACCATGTTCCGGACCCGTTTTGCCATTGACGCCGACGCAGTTCGCCAGATGTTCACCCGCGAAGGTGCGCCATGAGGACCGTCGGCCTGTGCCGCTTTTCCTACGCAGGCGAAGGCGGGTTCAAAGTCGGTCATGATGATTTTGCAGCACTTGAAACCTTTCTCTACGGAACGGACAGGATCGAGGAACGGTTTCGCCTGTTTGAAGCGATCACCTTGCCGAGCGTCGTCGGACAGACTGATTCTAATTTCACTTTTTTGATCGTGACGGGCATCGGATTTCCCGCGCAACATCTGGACCGCCTTCGTGCGCTGACTAGGCACATTCCGAATTGCGAGATCAGACAATATCCCCCCGGCCCACATCGCCGAGTGATGAGCAAAGCCATCAAGGACTGGCGCAGCGCGGCCGATACGCCTTGCCTTCAGTTTCGGCTGGATGATGACGACGCGATGGCCCTGAGTTTCGTTGAGAGGTTCAAACAGACGGCCCACGACCTTGCCCCAATATCAGCGCGCCACCCGTCAGTGGCGGTCGATTTCAACCAAGGCTATGTCTACACTGCCGGGGCCGAGGGCGTTAAACTGTGGCCCTATCACTACCCCTATTCCGCCATCGCCCTTGGCATGATCGTGGGCGCAGGATCAGATGATACAATCATGAACCACGGTCATCAGAACCTGTGGAAGACGATGCCGACCATGACCTTTACTGGCGAAGATATGATGATGCGAGGGCACAACGACTTTAACGACAGCCGTTTGAAGGGCAAAAAGAACGTGTTCGACTACAAAGCGATGACCGCCGAACAGGCCGCGCATATCCACGCGACCTTTGGGATAGACGATGCCCGCGTGCGCGCTATCTTTTCGCGACCATGACCACGCGCCGTGAGAGTTTGCGTTCCCGGTAAAGCGTGAACAGGCCCGTTGCCGCAACTATCGCCGCGCCGATCAAGGTCGAGGGCAGCGGCCAATCCCCAAAGACGAACCACCCCAAGATCAATGCCCATATCAAACCAGTATACCGGAAGGGCGCAATAAACGACACATCCCCCGTCCGCATGGTCTGTACGCTGAAATAATAGCCCATCAGCACAAAAACGGCCGCCGCCGCTATTGCCTGCCAATGAGGTGCCGAAACGGGGGCCCAGGGTGTCGCCAGCTGTGCAAAAGCGGAGAAAACAGTGACCGACAGCACTGCTGCAAAGGTCACTGTCATGGACGGCACGGCCTTGGACAGCCGCCGTGTGCTAAGATCGCGAATCGTCACGAACATCACCGCAATCAGTGCGTAAACCGACCAGACGTTAAACCCGTCAGTTCCGGGTTTCACGATCAACATCACCCCCATGAATCCCACAAGGATCGCCGAAAACCGTTTCCAACCGACGGGTTCGCGGTAAAATAACGCCGCCCCCAAAGTGACCGTCAACGGCAGCGACTGTAGAATGGCGCTAAGATTTGCCAGCGGCATGTTGAACAGTGCGGTAACAAAGAAAAAACTGGCTGCAACTTCGGAACCCGACCGGATACCAACCAACTTCCAGTCGCGACGGCTAAGCCTGAGATGCATCGGGCCAAGCCGTCCCCAAAGCAGCATGATAAGCGAAATGGAGATCAGCCCACGCAAAAACAACAATTGAAACAGCGGCACAGCGCCGCCAGTCGTTTTTGTCATCGTATCATTCAGCGTGAATGCCGCCATGGAGCCGACCATAAATAGTGCTCCGATCAGGTTTGGCGACATGGGCAGGCTTTCATTTAAATGCAATTGCACGGACTATTGCCCCAAAGCCGCGCTAAGCACCACCCAATCCTGACGTTTCGCAGGATTTCCCTATGCAGCCGTTGACGGGCTGAAATTCAATTCATCAGAAGCTCGACAGGTTGGCGCACCGCCACGGACCGAAAAAGCCCCCGCCAATCGCTTGACGGGGGCTTTGATTTTCAGGTCAGATCAATGATCAGCTGCGGCTCTCGTCGTCATCAGAGACGGTTTTGAACACATCGCCACCAACAGTATCATCGGCGGTGACCGCTGGTGCAGCCAAACGGGCAGCAATCTCGGCCTCTTCGCGACGGGCTTCGATGACCACATTGTCACGATCAAACGCAACCTTGCGCATCTGTTGCGTCGCCCCACCGGTACCGGCTGGGATCAGACGGCCAACGATAACGTTTTCTTTCAGACCGACCAGCTTGTCGCGCTTGCCCTGAACCGATGCTTCGGTCAGCACGCGTGTGGTTTCCTGGAACGATGCCGCCGAGATAAAGCTGCGGGTTTGCAAGCTTGCCTTGGTGATACCCAAGAGGATCGGTTCGCCCGTTGCCGGACGGCCACCCTTGGAAATCGCCTTTTCGCAGGCTTGGTCAAACTCTTGCTTATCGACGTGTTCGCCTTTCAGCAGCGTGGTGTCGCCGCTGTCCTGGACTTCCCACTTTTGTAACATCTGACGCACGATAACTTCGATGTGCTTATCGTTGATCTTAACGCCTTGCAGACGGTACACATCCTGCACCTCGTCGATCATGTAGTCGGCCAAGGCCTCTACACCCATGATCGCAAGAATGTCGTGCGGTGCCGGGTTGCCATCCATGATGTAATCGCCCTTTTGGACAAAGTCACCTTCCGCAACGGGAATGTGCTTGCCCTTAGGCACCATGTATTCGACCTTGTAATCCGGATCTTCGGAAGACTCGATCGAAATGCGACGCTTGTTTTTGTAGTCCTTGCCGTAGCGTACATAGCCGTCGATTTCGGCGATGATGGCGTGATCCTTGGGGCGACGTGCCTCAAAGAGTTCGGCCACACGGGGCAGACCACCGGTAATGTCCTTGGTCTTGGCACCTTCACGCGGGATACGCGCAACGATGTCACCAGCCTTGATTTCGGTCTGGTCCTCAACGGACAGAACGGCATCAACGGACATTGGGTAGGTCACCGGGTTGCCCGCGTCGTTGCGGACCGGTTCGCCATCGGCATTCAGGATCATGACTTCAGGCTTCAGTTCGTTGCCTTTGGGGGCAGCACGCCAGTCAATCACGATCTTCTGGGTCATGCCTGTCGCATCATCCGTCTCGTCCTTGACCGCGATCCCCGACACAAGGTCGACGAATTTGGTCACACCGGACTTCTCGGCGATGATTGGCAATGTGTACGGATCCCATTCAAACAGCTTGTCGCCGCGCAAGATCGACTGACCTTCCTTAACGAAAAGTTTGGTACCGTAGCCGACTTTGTGGCTGGCACGTTCGTCACCGTTTTCATCAACGATCGACAGCTTCATGTTCCGGCCCATCACCATGATTTCGCCAGCGGCGTTCTCAAGGGTCATCGCGTTATCGAACACGACCTTACCAGGCTGGGATGCCTCAAGGAAGGACTGCTGTCCACCTTGCGCAACACCACCAATGTGGAAGGTCCGCATTGTCAGCTGTGTACCGGGTTCACCGATCGACTGTGCGGCGATAATACCGACAGCTTCACCTTGGTTCACCAGCGTACCGCGTGCAAGGTCACGACCATAGCACATGGCGCAAACGCCTTCTTCGGCCTCACAGGTCAGCGGGCTGCGGATGCGTGCGGACAAAACAACCGCTTCATCCACGATATCCGCCAGACGTTCGTCGATGATCGTCTGTGCAGGGACCAGCACTTCGTCTGTGCCCGGACGCAGAATGTCTTCTGCGGCAACCCGGCCCAGCAGACGTTCTGCCAGCGACGAAACGACTTCACCGTCGTTCACAGCCGCTTCGGCAGTGATCGCGATATCGGTGCCACAATCATGCATACGAACGATGCAATCCTGCGCCACGTCAACCAGACGACGGGTCAGATATCCCGAGTTCGCTGTTTTCAAAGCTGTATCCGAAAGACCCTTACGGGCACCGTGGGTGGAGTTGAAGTACTCCAGAACGGTCAGACCTTCTTTAAAGTTCGAGATGATCGGCGTTTCG
>Ga0209095_1000720_pt1 | contig 19236 bp, 14 predicted proteins | sample COGITO_mtgs_1104_3_FD_184795 | JGI IMG/M metagenome (GOLD analysis project Ga0209095, IMG submission 184795) | Pelagic marine microbial communities from North Sea - COGITO_mtgs_110404 (SPAdes) (version 2) | ecosystem: Environmental > Aquatic > Marine > Epipelagic ... | reverse complement strand
TCGGGTCTCGCGGGTTCCGGGAAAGAGGCCAAGCGCCTGATCTCGGAAAATGGCGCGCGGATCAATGACGAGCCGCTGACCGATGCCGGCATGATGATTGACGCGACCGCATTGGCCTCCCCAATCAAGCTGAGCGCGGGTAAGAAGCGGCATGCGCTGGTGCAGTTGGGCTGAGTGGACGGAGGGCGGAGTTACCTGCCCTCTGCTTGCAAAAGTATCCAAGGTTCGCTTCGAGCCCACTTTGACTTTCTCTGCGCGATCGGCCAATAATAGCTTTGGTCAAATAGACGCCTCCGCCGCTTCCCAAGCCACATTGATATACGCTGAACTTCAAGACACGAGCTTGTAAGGCAATTGTTGTTGGGTGCCGGATAAAAGCAAAACATCGTTATCAGTAGGAGAGTTCGCATGACGCTTGTCTTTTGCCGAAAGGAAGATCACGAAGTCTTCGTCCAATCAGACTCCAAAGTCATCGATAGCTTTGGCACCGTAAATGAGCGCTCACTTCGTCAAAATGATATGGTTGGTGGGTTGCTCAAAACTGTAATACTTCATCCCCATATCTGTCTTTCTTTCGCTGGGAACTCCCTTCACGCAACGAAATTTCTGAAAAATTTCATGGACAGCAATATACGAGAGTGGGACACGCCTCGTTTAGTCATATAACTTTGCAAAGTTCACAATGAATCCGGCCTGGCATTTGAGTTCATTCTTTGTGAATCAGTTGAAAGATCACCCAGAATCACTTTGATCAAGGGTGGTAGTGTCCACGTAGATCAGCAGAACGCGTGGATTGGGAGTCAACCAGCCTTCAACAAGTATCAGACATCATTGCACAAACTTGACGCTTCAGTGCCGTTGAATCAGCGAATGCGCCATGCATTCCGCGAAGTTATAGATGATGAGACCCTTCCTGAGGTTGGGCATTTCCACATTGAGGTTTATCTGGAGCATCACTTCGCCAATACGGGGCTGATTGGCGGTGGGCCAGACAGTGTGTTCGCCTACGAATTCAAGAGCGAATGGGATACTGGAAATCAAGTTTTTAGCATTAATGCGAATGAAGCTACAGCTCTTCAGATGGGAAGCGCACCTGACGGCGCTTATGGACTCAGCTATTTCCGCTCACTGTCAACCAAGCGGCAGGGTGTAGCCGTACACTTTCCCCACGCTAACTTTGGGATCCTGATGTGTCCACAAGTCGATTGTGAGAAGGCAATTATCTTCAAAGACTGTGTTCCCACTGAATTTCTTGACCAAATATTGGCGACATATCAGATTGCTATGGAAGGCGTGGCTGTACTTTCAGAGACGAAGTTTCAACTTATTCGAAGTGGGCGATAGGAGATTTCAAAGTCAAAAAGCTGCAGTTCGAATTTGTTGGGCTGAAGGCAGCTTTGTCCTGTGTGGATGGCTCCACAAGCTTCAATACCAACCAAACATGGCTCAAGGCGTTCAAAAAATGCCAACACTTGCGCCCGCCGTAAAGCACGGTTGAATGCAATCTCTCCATTATCATCAATACCGTGGACCTGAAAAACGTTCTTAGCCACCCCTCTCGGGACATTGCTGCGCAATACCCTGCCGGTCAATGATCAAGGACGATTGTTGTAACATGCATTGGGTGGCTCCTCTCATAAGCAGTTCATAGCAACTGCACTATGGCGCATTGCGACGCCGATTGATGCAGGAGCCATCCACCGCATCCGCACAGCGGGCCTTCGACCCTCGAAAATGCTGCACGATGGATGAACGGCTGGTCTGGTGAAGCTGCGCCGCAGCGCTCGACCACGAAGCGAACGGCAGGTCAGGGCCGTTTGTGCTATTCGACATGAGGGGCGGATTCCAGACATTCGCCGAAAGCGCGAGCCCTTCATTCAGTGAGGTTTGAAGCCGACATTCAGGCTAGCCGAAAATTTGCTTGTCGCACCGCTACCGCAAGCGCTTATCACCGTGAGAACAATAGGTGTCTTTTGTCTCATTCAAGTCTATTTCGATCAAACACACCCTCCTAACCCTCAGAAATTTGTTGCCAAAAAATCACGCTCTGAGGAGGGCATTTGGAGATTTCTGGATCGTCCGCGCCAAAGACACATCTGGATCGGACCGCACAGCACTGAAAGGCATTTCAGGATTAAATTCAGCTTAATTCAATGGCGCGTATATCAAGGCCAAAAAGATCGGCCTCGCGCGTCGCTTGCACAACCGCACTCGATATGGCCGGCCTGGAGCGGCTCGGGTGTAGTGACAAAAAACCAGCCCCTCGGGAATGGCGGTCTTGCGCAGAAGCGGCTGGTCGATCGAGCGGATCTCGCCCTTCATCACGCTCAGGCGCGAGAGATGGGTGTCAAGCGCCTCTGGCACAATCGGCGCATCGGTCCAGAACAGCCGCCTGCCGTCAATGGTATCGACTGACTGAAAGGTGACGCCCGGACCTGCTCATCCGCCAAGCACATCAAGGGCACGCTGATTGAAAATCAGCATTTCGGGTGTCATGTAAATATCGGTTTTGCGCGGGGCCGTCTTGCTTATATCGACACACCGCAGGGTCATGAGTGGCACGATCCAAGGATCGCCAGGCTTCCGGTTCATAAACCATTGCCAATAGGCGAAGGCATCGCGCCGCAACGCCTCTTCGCCCTCGAAGTCAGCCGCACCCCCAGCATAACACGCGTAGTCAAAAAAGGACCCCTTCAAAAGGACGTGGCGAATACCAGCTTGCTTCCTTCACGCTGCCCGCTTCCTGTCAGCCAGTTCAGAATACATCACTTATATCTTTCGCAATTCATGCATGTGGTGCCCTGCGCCAATCGGTCGGCAACAAGACATGCCCATCGGCAACTTCAATGCAAGCAAGGGTTTGCAGAAGCGCCTGATCGGGTCGGCGAAGATATACACTTTACCGAGTTTCCCGTTACTGCGTCCTGCGCTCGTGTCACAGAGATAATCGAAACAGGGGCGATTTATCGACCAAATGGCGGGTCGTCACTATGAGTGCGTTTTCCTCCAGTTCCAGCGCCTTGAATCCATAGTAGTAAAAATGAGGGTTGGTAATACCTGTGGATGTTGTGATTATTTTTACGGACACGCGTAGACGCGTCTGCGTCGATGAGGTCATATCCGCGCTGATTGTTTTCAGTCGTTAGCTTCACGCCAAGATAATCGGCCACGAACGCCTCACCGATCACACCGGTGTGCGCGCGAGCCTCTTACGGAGCGATTCCTGCTTCAATGCCTGCGATGTAGGCTGCTCGACTGATAGCCCCATTTCCCTGCGTTTGCCGTGCACGGTGAGGCGCAGAAACCATTTGCCGCTTTTTAACCCAGTCTTTGCAAGCCAAAGCCCAGCGCCATAGCAATACTTTCCAGGTTCGAGGGCTACTATACCCCGGAGGCTCAATTTATTTCTCGTCATGCCCCCCAACCAAGTCCACCTTAGGTTCTACTACCACATGAGGTTCGTCGAGCTGGAATGAGATGGCGAGATACAACTAAAGCTAGTTTAATCTGGATGTTGAGCATATTTTGATACGTGCTGATATCTTTTGAAATCGGACTTCAATGCCCTCCGACCGCACCAATTTTTCTTTTACGATGCAGATGAGCCAGTGGCACCTTGAATAGGGGGCAGCGCGGCAGTTTAGTGATCAAGTTTGAAAATGGGCATTCAGACGCCGTTTGTGGTGATTTTTAGCGCATAATAATGCATTGGCTTTCCCATCGTCTTGTGAAGATTATCGTCGTTGAAGGTCTGATCGCCTTGCAATTCAACTTCGTCGGCGACCAGAACGCCGTCATAGCGGAATCGGCACTTATAAGCCCAATAGGCCGTGTAATCGGTCAGCTTCAGCTTGTGATGGCACCCGGGGCAGGTGTTGCCATGCACCAGATCAAAAGCGTTTACATTGTTGACCATGCCCTTGTTGATGATCGGGGATTTTCCGCAGTTGCTGCATGTATAGTCGATGCTGATGCCGGGGCTGCAAAGTCTCCAGCTTGGGGCGGTCGGACTGCACGGTGTGTTGGAAAAACCGCCGCGCATGTCGGGGGCGGGAAAATTGGGGCCAGCGCCAACGCCGCCAACCACGTTTGTGTTCAATGCCACAAGATGCACGTCTTCGATGATCACATGATGATGGCCACCGCCGCCCATCCGGATTTGTTCGGGCAATGCGCCCAATGCGTCAATCAGTTTGGCGGCAACGGGGCTGCCCCAGCCTGTGCAGGCGTCATACCCCGGTTCCGCCCGATACCCCGGGTAATTCGGGGTGGAGCGATTGTCACCGTGAAGGATATTTTTGAAATAGCCGCCCTTGGCCGCCAGTTGGTAGAGTTGGCCATTGATAAAGCCCAGACTGCCTTTGGACGGCTTGGCCCGGCTACGTTTTTCATTGGCCAGTACAATCAGCGCCGCCCACATCGGGGCGACGGCGCTTGTTCCGCCAATGCCCATTTTTGTCCCGCCGGTTTTGTAGATATCCCAATCGCCAGCCGCGGCCAGTGATGCCACATCAGGCACGACGCGGCCGGTTGATTTGCCGTCATTGGCCGAGAGGATGGAAATACCCTGCGCGGTTTGCCACTTGGGGATGCCGAAGACCGTGCTGACGCCGCCCCCCGTGGCACCGCCGCCTTTTTCGGTGTTATTCCAGACCACCTCGGTTTTCCTGCCATCGATATAATTGATCTGCGTGCCGCCGCAGGCCAGCACATTGGGGCTGCTGGCCGGATAATCCACATGGGCAAGGTCGGCCGTCGGGTTGCGGCGATCCGCCGAACCGTTGTCACCGGCTGCGGCACACACCGTCACGCCTGCCAGAACGGCTTTTTCCAAAGCGGCTTCAACGGCAGAGGTTTTGCATCCCGGGGTCTCGCTGCTCCCCCAGGAAATCGAGATGACCGTATTTTTGTCCTTGATCGCGCGTTCGATGGCAGGACCGAACCCATCGGGGTTTGACCCGCGATAGACGTTGATTTTTGCCCGTGGGCAAATGCTGCCGATAACTTCGATGTCCAGATGGGTTTCGGTGGTGGGGTGTTTGTCTTGTTCAGCGGGTATCGTATCAACATCGATCACGGCGACTTTGGGCAGGGGATGAATGCCCAGTTTCGCAAAGTCACTGGCCACCTCATCCAAGTTGATTTTACCACCAAGAGAGATAATCGCGACCGACTGTCCCGCACCGCGCAAATTTGTAGGAAAGCCATAAAACTGGGCGACGTCAATCGGCAGGTAGCCGGGGAAATATTCCTTTTCCGGATCCGTAACGCCGAAAGACAGGCTGTACCATGCCTTGGCGGTCAGGGTAGAAAAGGGCGTTGCCGCGCCGAATTTTTCTTCTCCCATGACGTCTTGTTCATCGCGCGCCAGAACCCCGTGATATTTCAAACTGCAATTTTTGAACCAGTATTGTTGAAAATTCGCCATCTTAAGCTTGTGATCACCCTGGCTGTGCCCGGCCAGGCACCCGCCAGCGTCAAATGTTCCAAATCCCGTCGGACCCGCATGAACGATGACGTTTCCGTCAAGTTCAGGGCAGAAGAATTCTAAGTTAAGGCCGTCGTGGCAGGCGGCGGCCAACTGTTCGTCTATACGGGTCATGAACAATCCTTTTGGCAAAAGACAATTTGGGGTAGACTAAAAAATGCTGGACGTTTTTATCGAAGTCTTAACAAAAAATATGACTCTTTTCGCCTCGTGGCTCTGTAATCTAGGACACACAACGCCGCCCGATTCATGTTAAAGTAGTGAATGCTCAGGGGCTGGACAAAGGTATGTCCGGTCTGGACCGCTTGGGGTGGACCGCAACCGCAACCGAAATCACACGACTTGCGACGGAACGCGACCGGACCTGATCAGGCTGGGACTGGCTGTCGGGGATTCAGGTAAGGTTCGCGTAAGGTTGGCATGTTTATGGACGCTGGAAGAAACAATCCAGATTTGTCCGATGACCTTACTGACCAACCTTAAGACGCAGTTTTTCACCTTTTTCAGCGCGCACAAAATATCGCCTCTTGGCTTGATATTGCTGACGGTTTTGTTTTTGTTTTCCGTGGATAACACCACATTCTGGTCTCTTGGCGGCTCCATATTTCACGGCCACCCGCTGTCTTTTGCCGGGTTCTTGCTGGCGGTCTATTTCCTGACAGTCGCGGCATTCAGCCTTTTCGGCTTTGTCTGGACGGTAAAGCCGTTTTTGATGTTCATCGTCATTCTAAGCGCGGTCACGTCCTATTACATGGATCGTCTGGGCGTCGTGATTGACCGCGATATGGTCCAGAATGTCATGGTGACCACCATGGCGGAATCCAAACATCTGGTCACAGTCGGGTTTGTGACCCATGTTGTTCTTTATGGCGTACTTCCGGCTGCGGTGATTGCATGCGTCAAGATCAAGCGCCACGGTCTGGTGAGATCAGTTGCCGTGCCGGTACTCACTTTTGGTGTCAGCATGGCGTTGGCTGCCGGATTGTTGATGGCGGATTTGAAAAGCTATTCTTCGATCCTGCGTGAACGCAAGGATTTAATGGGCAGCTATCAACCCGGCATGCCGCTGGTCAGCGCGATCCGTTATGCCAAGCTGATGACACGTACAGCCAACCTGCAGGTCGCCGCAATTGGTGAAGACGCCACCAAAGGGGGGGCGTACACGGCAGAACGCAAACCTGTGCTAACAATCGTGGTGGCAGGCGAAACTGCGCGGTCTCAGAATTTCAGCCTGAACGGGTATGACAAGGATACCAATCCTCGTCTGGCACAATTGCCGGTGATCAGCTTTGCCGATGTGAATTCATGTGGCACTGCGACGGCAGTTTCATTGCCATGTATGTTCTCGAAATTCACGCGCGATGCGTATTCTTATGAAAAAGGCATCTCGCATCAAAATGTCCTTGATATTTTTGATCACGCCGGTCTGCATGTCGAATGGTGGGACAACAACACCGGCCACAAGGGCATCGCCGACAGGGTCGGCAGCCGTATGATGACGGCCGCAGACGGCGCAGAGTTTTGCACCTCGGGCGAATGTACCGATGGGGTGTTCATGCGCGCCCTTGCCGAGTACGCACAGACCATCACCCGAGACACCGTGCTGGTGCTGCACCACATCGGCAGTCACGGACCCACCTATTACTTGCGCTACCCCGATGAATTCGAACGGTTTAAACCGGCCTGTCGCACGGCTGAATTCAAGAATTGCACGGCGGGCGAAATCGCCAATTCATATGACAATACCATCGCGTATACCGATGAAATTCTTGCGCAAACGATCGAATTTCTGAACGGGCAAACCCAACTTTCTACCGCCTTGGTTTACGTGTCTGACCATGGTGAATCCCTGGGCGAGGGGGGGCTGTACCTGCATGGATCTCCCTACTTCATGGCCCCCGCTTATCAAACCAAAGTGCCGATGATCTTGTGGCTGTCCCAAGCGTTCCAAGAACAGTTCGAGATTGATCAGGCCTGCCTTGTGGATCAAAAAGACACTACATTGTCCCATGACAATCTGTTCCATTCCCTTTTGGGTATGATGGACATCCAAACCAGCGAGAAAGATTCAGCCTTGGATATATTTGCATCTTGCCGCTCAAACATGAAACTGGTCCAGAAATGACGCTTCATACCTCAGGGGCCAAAACGCCCCGTCCCAAACCCGACCGCATCACGGGCGTTGCGCATTTCTTTGCGGCCACCGGATATTCCATTGGCGGTGTGCGCCGCCTGTGGCAGGAAACCGCGTTCCGGCATATCACACTGGCGCTGCCCTTATGCGGTATCGTGCTGTGGTTGGCAGGTGCCAGCTTTGCCGAATATTGCGTCTTGTTGATTTTGTTTTTCGTTCTGGTCGCGGTCGAGGCGCTGAATACAGCAATCGAATGCCTTGTCGATCACCTTGCCCCCAATTGGGAGGTGTTTGCCCGTGACGCCAAAGACCTTGGATCACTGGCGACCATGTGCCTGCTGTGCGCCAACGGGGTTTTCATCGGCTGGATCGTGTTGCGCGCTTTCATCGGGGGCTAGGCGGACTGATCCCAAAGGGGGCTGCGATATGTCCTGACTTCCTTTGCCGCTTTGCGTTATATCACAACTGAAATTGAAAAGGCCGGGCAAGACATTCATGCGCATTCTTTTGATCGAAGACGAAGCCGCCCTTGCGCGCCCTTTGATGGAACATCTTGTGGCAGATCACCACATTGTTGAATGGTTCAGTACCCTTGACGAAGCCCACAGTGCTGTCCTTGCTTTGGACTACGATGTCGTCTTGCTTGATTTGCAATTGCCCGATGGCGACGGGCTGACATTTCTCAGCACGGTCAGGGCGCGCGGGCTTCGTACGCCGATCATCATCCTGACGGCGCGTGACAAAGTGTCTGATCGTATCGACGGGCTGAACCGTGGGGCGGATGACTATGTGATCAAACCGTTCGATCTGGACGAGGTCACAGCGCGCATTCACACGGTTTGCAGGCGCAGTGCCGATCTGCTGACCCAGACCATTCTGATCCGCGACCTGACCATCTGCCTGTCTGATCACAGCGTCAGCCGTGCAGGTCAGCCGGTTCGGCTGACGGCCAAGGAATGGGGCGTTTTGGACGCACTGCTGCGCCGAAAAACACAGATCGTCCCCAAAGATACCCTTGAGGCAGCAATATATGGCTACGGCGAAGAGGTCGAAAGCAACGCCCTTGAGGCGCATGTCAGCCGGTTGCGCACCAAGCTTGGCAAAGACTTGATCGCCACCCACCGCGGGATCGGGTATAGCCTGCAAACATGACCACACGCCGCCAAAGCCTGCTGAGTACTCTTTTGAAGTCGATGATCCTGCCCGGTGTGATGGCCGCCGTGATCGGGGTTTTGATCGTTCATAACCTTGTCAAAGAAGAATATGACGAATTGCTGGACAGCAGCCTGACCGGCAAAGCCCAGCTGCTTTTGACAATCTTTGATGCCGCACGCCAGATGCCCGACCTGCTGGATATCTCAATGCTTATGGCCTTCGAGGAGCGTTTGGTTGAACCGGATGAACGCACGATATTCTGGTTTCTGGATGAAACAGATCAGATCATCGTGCAATCTCCCGGCGCACGAACGGACCTTTTGCCGATCCCTATGACAGGGGGGCTGAGCACGCAGAACGATCACCGGTTTGCAACGATCCGCGCGGCATCGGGCGGGGTCAAGGTGATTGTCGCAACCCCGATGACAGAACGCAACGAGGCGATTTCAGACGTCATGATGGGGACGATCAGCAGCTTTGTTCTGCTGGCGCTGTTCTTTGCCGGAGTGGCATTCTGGGTGGTCAAACGGTCGGTCAGGGCAATCGCAAGCCTGAGCGATAGCATCGCGGCCAAGAACGAACATGACCTTTCGCCGATTGAACGGCACATCACCTTTTCCGAAATCGAACCTGCGATAGACACGCTTGATATGCTGATGGGGCGGCTTGATCTTGCACTGGCAGCCGAACGCGCCTTTGCCACCAACGCGGCGCATGAATTACGCACCCCGGTGGCGATTTGTCTGGCCAATGTGCAGCGGCTTAGGGCGGTGTTGAAGGACCCCGTGCCATCCGCCAGTGCCGCCGAAATTGAACAAGGGCTGAAACGATTGATCCGGCTGATCGAACGTCTTTTGCAAATGTCGCGGGCGCAATCGGGCCTTGGTATAACCCCCGTCGCGGCGGACATAACGCCTGTCATCGCATTGCTTCTCAAAGAATTGCGTGACCGTGCGCCGTCCGGCGACAATTTGATCATCAAAGCGCCCGACAGGCCGTGGCCCAGCCGCATTGATCCGGACGCTTTGGGGATAATCCTGAACAACCTGTTTGATAACGCCCTGAAATATGGCATCGGCCCGCTGCCGGTTGTCGTGGACGCCAGTCAGCCGGGGCGGGTTGTTGTGTCCAACGATTGCGCCGCACTTAATGCAGCCGATCTCGAGGCAATTACCCAGCGGTTCGTCCGCAAGGCCGCCCTGTCAGAGGGGTTTGGTCTGGGCCTGTCGATCGTGCAGGCGCTTTGCCAACAATCGGGATGTCGTCTTGAGGTCATGTCCCCGCAGCCCGGCCAGCAGCGCGGTTTTACCGCGGTACTGACCCTGCCTTTGGGTGACGCACCCGCGCGCTAGTCACCCCTTTAGTTGGCCGCGTCAAAGGGCGCGATAAAGCCTTGGACTAGGGTCTTTAGTTCCCCAAGGCCTGCCGCAAGTCAGTCGTCAGATCGCCGATATCCTCGATCCCGACCGACAGGCGCAAAAGGCCTTCAGGAATACCTGTATGGGGCTCAATCGTGTGGCGGTGCTCGACCAGACTTTCGACGCCGCCCAGAGATGTCGCACGGTGGAACAGCTGCAAACGCCCCGCGACCTGCAACGCCTTTTCGGCCCCGCCTTGCACCACAAAAGACAGCAGCGGGCCAAAACCCCCCGCCATCTGGCGGTTGGCAGTCGCGTGACCTGCGTGGGCAGGTAGGCCGGGATATAGCACGGTTTCAACCAGTGGGTGGGCGTCCAGAAATTCAGCAATCGCTTGCGCATTACGCGACATTTCACGCATCCGCAGGGGCAGGGTGCGCATGCCGCGCACCAGCAGCCACGCCTCGAACGGACCGATGACTGCACCGGCATCATGGCGGTCGGCCTTGATATCCGTCCAGATTTGCGCGGCTGTGTCATTTGTCGCCAGAACACCGGCCAGAACATCGGAATGCCCGTTGATGCCCTTGGTGGCCGAATGCATCACGATGTCAGCGCCATGGGCCAGCGGTTTTTGCAGCACCGGCGTCGCGGCGGTGCTGTCGACCATCAACAGCCCGCCCGCGTCATGGACGGCACGCGCTGCCGCTTCGATATCGGTCACGCGCAGCCACGGGTTCGACGGCGTCTCAATCAACACAAGCGTCGGTTTGAAATCCGCACAGGCTTGGGCGAACGCCTGCGCATCCGACGCCTCGACCTCGCGCAGTTCAATTGCGCGGCGGGTGCAAAAATCTCGCAGCCATTTGGTCGTGCCCCAGTAAATCTGCGACTGGACCAACACGCGCCCGCCGTTGGGCACCGTACGAAACGCAGCCGCCAGCGCCGCCATGCCCGAGGGAAACACCAACGCCTCGTTCGCCCCTTCAAGCTGCGCCAGCACAGTTTCGGCCACACGCACGATATCGCTTTGATCGCGCAGATAGATATTGTCGGGGCGCAGCGGCTGATACGCCGCATCGCGCAGATAGGTCGTGGCCATTTGCAACGATGGCACCACGCCGCCGCTTTGCGCATCCACAGCGCCTGCGGCTTGGGCGGCAATCGTGGCGGGGTTCAAACGGGAAGTGTCAGACATAAGCGCGGCCGTTCCTTAAAGATGCTCAGATTTCATGTGCCTACACTTAATCCCTGACCCCCGCAAACCACCAGCTTTGAAATGCCAAAACCGTCCCATCCCCTTCATTTTGCCAAATAAACTCCCGCCGGAGGGATCCACCATCCGCGCCATTCCCCCACCCCAAACGGGGCGCACCGCGTTCAGCCTTGTCCTTTACCCCCTCTCGGTTTATCCCGCCCCCAACGTCCAAAGCCCTCACATAAAGGTATCACCACATGATTCCCCGCTATTCCCGCCCCGAGATGGTTGCAATCTGGTCCCCCGAAACCAAGTTCCGCATCTGGTTCGAGATCGAGGCACATGCCTGTGATGCCATGGCCGATCTGGGTGTGATCCCCCGCGCAAACGCGGATGCGGTCTGGAAGGCGAAGGACGTTGAATTCGACGTGGCCCGCATTGACGAGATCGAAGCCGTCACCAAACATGACGTGATCGCGTTTCTGACCCATCTGGCCGAACATGTAGGCTCCGACGAGGCGCGTTTTGTGCATCAGGGCATGACGTCCTCAGACGTATTGGACACCTGCTTTAACGTGCAGTTGACCCGTGCCGCAGACATTCTGATCGCTGATATGGACCTGCTGCTGGCCGCGCTCAAGCGCCGCGCGATTGAACACAAGGACACCGTGCGCGTCGGACGCAGCCACGGCATCCATGCAGAACCGACCACCATGGGCCTGACATTCGCGCGTTTTTACGCCGAAATGGACCGCAACCTGCGCCGCCTGAAAACCGCGCGCGAAGAAATCGCCACTGGTGCGATCTCGGGTGCGGTCGGGACCTTCGCCAACATCGACCCCCGCGTCGAAGAGCATGTGTGCGAAAAGCTTGGCCTTGCCGCAGAGCCGATCAGCACCCAAGTGATTCCCCGTGACCGTCATGCCGCGTTTTTCGCAGCCCTTGGCGTGATCGCCAGCTCCATCGAAAACGTCGCGACCGAGGTGCGCCATATGCAGCGTACCGAAGTGCTTGAGGGCGCTGAATTCTTCTCTGCGGGTCAAAAGGGCTCCTCGGCGATGCCCCATAAAAAGAACCCGGTTCTGACCGAAAACCTGACCGGTCTGGCGCGCACGATCCGGATGGCTGTTATCCCTGCGATGGAAAACGTGACCCTCTGGCACGAGCGTGATATTTCCCATTCCAGCGTTGAACGCGCAATTGGGCCCGACACGACCATCACCCTTGATTTCGCTTTGCACCGCTTGACCAATGTCATCGACAATATGCTGATCTATCCCGACAACATGCTGGCCAATATGAACAAGTTCAGCGGGCTGGTGATGTCGCAGCGTGTCCTTTTGGCCCTGACCCAAGCAGGGGTTAGCCGCGAAGACAGTTATAAGATGGTCCAACGCAATGCGATGAAGGTTTGGGAAGACGGTAAGGATTTCAAAACCGAGTTGCTGGGCGATGCCGAAGTACTGCAAGCCCTGAGCGCCGAAGAAATCGAGGAAAAATTCGACCTTGGATATCACACCAAACATGTCGACACGATCTTTGCCCGTGTTTTCAAAGACTGATTTCCAGGCAGATTAACCGATGTGACACCTTCAAATGTAAAACTTCTTTGAGAACGCCCAAGGCCAGTGTACCTTATCAGGGCATCTCAAAGGAGTAGTATGATGAAACTTGGAATTGCACGATTAAAACTGACGGGTCTGGCAGCGTTGGCCTTAGTGGCACTGCCGTCGTTCAGCATGGCGATGTGTTCGTCGCAAGAACACGCGATGTCTTGTGCCGAAGGCATGGTATATGATGCCGAAAGCGCAAGTTGTGTGACCAACGCCACGTCTTGAAGATCAAGTCAATGTGAACTGAATTGCGCCCGTACCCCTTTACCTGTGGTGCGGGCGCTTTAACGTTATTTCGACAAAGTTATTTATTCGGAGAATTCCATCATGCGCGTTTTACTTGCTTCTGCTCTTGCCCTTGCGGTGCCTACGGGTGTGTTTGCCGCTGGCGGCGGTGACGAGACAGCCCCGCCAAAACCCGCAGTTAGCTGTGAAAGCGGGATGGTGTATGACAAAAAGGCCAAGAAATGCGTGACGGCCAAAGACAGTCGCCTAAGCCCGGATGATCTGTACGAGACCGTGCGCCAACTGGCTTATGCTGGCAATTATCAAGACGCACAGTTGGTGCTAGCCGAAATGCCCGCCCAAGATGATCGGGCTTTGACCTATATGGGGTTCACCCATCGGAAATTGGGGAATGCTGCTGAAAGCACGGTGTTCTACACCCGCGCGCTCCAGATCAATCCGGCGAATATTCTTGCGCGGTCCTATATGGCGCAGGGGATGGTCGAAGAGGGCAATATCGCCGGTGCGATGGCCGAATTGCGCGCCATCCGGTCGTATGGCGGTCAGGGAACATGGGCCGAGGCATCCCTGAGAACGGCCATCGCCACGGGGCAGACTTTTAACTATTAATCCATCTGCTGTTTGGTTTTCTTTCATCTTTAGCTGCGAAAAGTGTTCTCGACACTGGGGCAGCTAAAGATAGTTGAAAAATGAATGATCTCTTACCTTTAGGCAGTTTTAACGCAATGGCTGTCGGCGCGCCCTTAAGTGGTGCGGCGGCCCCTTTGACCAAGCGTGCTAAAGCCGCAATCGTGGTCCGCCTGTTGCTGAACGAAGGCGCGGATATCCCGATTGAAGAACTACCAGACGAATTGCAGGCCCGCCTGACGCAGCAGATGGGATCAATGCGCACCGTCGACCGGCATACGCTGGATGCGGTCGTCGAAGAATTTGAAAACGAGCTTAACAGCATTGGCCTGTCGTTTCCGGGCGGGATCGTGGGGGCGTTGACCGCGCTTGATGGCAAGATCAGCAAGCAAACAGCGGAACGCTTGCGCAAAGAAGCAGGGGTACGTCAGCTGGGTGACCCTTGGGCGCGCCTGCGCGAGTTGGATGCCCCAACCGTTTTGGGGATGATCGAAAAAGAAAGCACCGAAGTGATTGCCGTTGTGCTTTCCAAGCTCAAGGTGTCGGTGTCGGCAAAGTTGTTGGGACTGCTGCCCGGCCCCCGGGCGCGCGAAATCACCTATGCCGTGTCTCTGACGAACAGCGTCTCTCCGGAGGCTGTATATAACATAGGCCTTTCGCTGGCGAGCCAGCTGGACAGTATCCCGATCAAAGCCTTCGATGACGAACCTGTTGAAAGGGTCGGGGCGATCCTCAACTCTTCTACTTCGATGACACGCGATGACATGTTGACCGGCCTTGACGAAACGGATGAAGGGTTTGCCAATGCGGTGCGCAAGGCGATCTTTACCTTTGCGGATATCCCCGCGCGCGTTCAACCCCGCGATATCCCCCGCATTCTGCGCGGCGCGGACCGGGCGCAGCTTGTTTATGCGATGGCCGGTTCCGAGGCTGCTGGTTTGAAAATTGTCATGGATTTCATCCTTGATAACATGTCCTCGCGCATGGCGGATCAGTTGCGCGAAGAAATCGCAGAGCTTGAAACCGTCAAGGCATCCGAGGCAGAGCTGGCGATGTCGGCCATCATTGATGTCATTCGCCAGTTGGAAACCGATGGTGAATTGCAACTGGTCCAAGACGACGAAGAGGAGGATTGAACCTGCTTGTCGCCTTTGGCGAGGCACGTTAAGAAATAAGAGAAATATGTGACAGTCGCATGTTCTTGTCCCCGCAGAGGCCTATGCCTGACCCGAACCTTCCTCCTCAAGATCCGTTGACGCGGCGCATTGGCCACTACCTAAGCAATGCGCTGATTGTGGGATTGATCCGCTTTGCTCTTTTTATCCCGTATCGCGCCCGCTTGGCCTTTGTCGGGCGGTTTGTTCAACATATTCTGGGGCCGCTTGCCGGCTACAGCCGCAGGGCGCGGGACAATATACAGATGATATGGCCTGATCTGTCCCGTGCACGACGCGACCAGATCGTATCGAAATGCCTGAATAATGTCGGGCGCAGCTTTATCGAGAACTACTCGGCGCAGGACTTTCCGGCGCGAATGGCCAAAAATACACCAACCGGCCCGGGCGTTGCGGCGCTGGATGATGCTGTGGCAAAAGGGCAGCCGGTGATCCTTGTCACCGGCCACTACGGAAATTACGAGGCGACCCGGGCCTGTCTGGTCGCGCGCGGCCTTGATATTGGCGGGCTATATCGGGATATGAAAAACCCCTATTTCAATGCCCATTACGTTAAAACGATGGAGGCCTTCGGCGGGCCCGTCTTTCCGCAGGGCCGCCGTGGCACCGCCGGTTTCGTGCGCCACCTAAAGCAAGGCGGGCAGCTTGTTCTGCTTTTTGACCAGCATGTCTTTGGCGCGCCGCCGCTTGATTTTCTGGGGCAGCCCGCGAATACAGCCTTGTCAGCCGCTGAACTTGCCTTGCGGTATAACGCACTGCTGATCCCGTTTTACGGCATCCGCCAGCCAGACGGCGTATCGTTCGAGGCCGTGCTGGAAGCACCGGTGCCCCATTCCGACGCGGTAACGATGACGCAAAGCCTGAATGACAGCCTTGCCGCGCGCATCACGGCAGACCCCGAACAGTGGTTCTGGGTCCACAGGCGCTGGCGTATTAACGACAATTAAGCTTGATTAATGCGCTATCTGATCCGCGCGGCCGCCACGATCGGACCTGCGACGCTTTGCTGGACAATGATCACAACCGGCAAGTCGCCGGGCAGGGGGGTCGACATATCAAGCGGGGCTTTCGCGTCCCATTCCCCCAAAACTGTCCAGTTTTGAGCAATATTATGATATTCAAACGTCTTGCCCGCGTTTTCGCCGCGCTTGATTTCTGTTGTGGCCTCAGGGGTATAGCGCAGCATATGCACGGTGAATGGGCCCTTGGCCCCCGCCAGAACCGAGGCATCGATTTCCAGCGTATCCCCGTTGCGCGCCAGTTCCAGTTTAACCAAGGCAGGGTCGTTCTTATGCTCTGAAATGGCTTTTGACACTGCCATTGGTTTTGCACCTACGACATCAGTCAGGCCGTTCACGATCATTTCTGGCGTGTAAACTGATTTGCGCCCGGATGCGATCGCATATGCACGTTGCCGGGCCGCATGATCGGGATCGCCAAAGCGGTCTTTCCAGCCGATGTAATCCCAGTAATCAACATGTAGCGCCAAGGCGATCACATCATCGCGCGGTGCCAGCTCGGCCAAGATCTTGTCCGCAGCAGGGCAGGACGAACATCCTTGCGATGTAAAAAGCTCGACCACGACGGGGCGATCTTGCGCGGACACTGGCGTGGCGCACAGCAAGCCCAAGGCGAACAGAGAGGGGATAATTCGGATCATCGACGGCGATACCTTCAAAGTGTCCTGTTTGTCTAAACGGATGTCTTTCAGATTACCATTCAAGCTTTGTTGAAGCGCTGTAACGGAAGGTATGGTGCAAATTTCATCAAATTCGGTACACAATGGTATACATTTATCGGTTCAAGCGCCGATTGCAGTTGAAATGTGGGCCGCAATACTGCATTTAGGCCCCAAGTCACTGCACTGTTTTCAACCCATATAGGGAGCTCTCCATGACCATTATCGTTGGCCAGGACACCGCCAAAACCCGTAAAACACTGACTTCCGGGGATCAATCAATCGCTTATTATTCCATTCCTGCTGCGCAAGAAGCCGGGCTTGGGGATTTCTCGAAACTGCCCGCCGCGCTGAAAGTGGTGCTGGAAAACATGTTGCGCTTTGAAGACGGCAAGACCGTTACGGTTGACGATATCAAAGCTTTTGCTGAGTGGGGTGCCAAGGGTGGCCAGAACCCGCGTGAGATTGCTTATCGTCCCGCACGCGTGCTGATGCAGGATTTTACCGGCGTTCCTGCTGTTGTTGATTTGGCGGCGATGCGCGACGGTCTGGTTGCCTTGGGCGGTGACGCAGACAAGATTAACCCGCTGAACCCTGTTGATCTGGTCATCGACCACTCGGTCATGATCGACGAATTCGGCAACCCGCGCGCGTTCCAGATGAACGTTGACCGCGAATACGAGCGCAACATCGAGCGTTATACATTCCTGAAATGGGGCCAAAAGGCATTTAACAACTTCCGCGTTGTGCCCCCCGGCACCGGCATCTGCCACCAGGTAAACCTTGAGTATCTGGCGCAGACCGTTTGGACAGACAAAGACCAAAACGGTGTTGAAGTTGCGTATCCAGATACGCTGGTTGGGACAGACAGCCACACCACCATGGTCAACGGCATGGCCGTTCTGGGCTGGGGCGTTGGCGGGATCGAAGCCGAAGCCGCGATGCTGGGCCAGCCGATTTCAATGCTGATCCCCGAAGTTGTGGGTTTCGAGCTGACAGGCCGCATGATGGAAGGCACCACTGGTACCGACCTCGTGTTGAAGGTCGTCGAGATGCTGCGCGCCAAAGGCGTCGTTTCCAAGTTCGTTGAATTCTATGGCGAAGGCTTGGATCACTTGCCGTTGGCCGATCGTGCGACGATTGCCAACATGGCACCTGAATATGGTGCGACATGTGGTTTCTTCCCGATTGACGGCGAAACGCTGCGCTACCTGCGCACCACTGGCCGTGACGAAGACCGAATCGCGTTGGTCGAAGCCTATGCCAAAGAAAACGGCATGTGGCGCGACGCGGATTATGCGCCGATCTACACCGATACGTTGTCGCTGGACATGGGCACCATCGTGCCTGCGATTTCCGGTCCCAAACGTCCGCAGGATTACATCGCGTTGACCTCTGCGCACACGGCATTTGCGGAATATGTCGAAGGCGTGCGCAATGGCAAAGAAAGCACAGCCAACGCCGAAGTGCGTTGGGAAGGCGAGGGCGGCCAACCGGAACCTAAGGATATCCCCGGCGATGTGGGCCATCACAAGCGTGGCTATGTGATGACCGACGATGGCCATTACCAGCTGCATGACGGGTCCATCGTGATTGCGTCGATCACATCGTGCACCAACACGTCGAACCCTTACGTGATGATCGGTGCGGGCCTTGTGGCGCGCAAGGCGCGTGCCCTTGGTCTGACACGCAAGCCTTGGGTCAAGACGTCGCTGGCCCCCGGCAGCCAGGTGGTTTCCGCCTATCTTGAGGCTGCGAACCTGCAAGAAGATCTGGACGCTATCGGCTTTAACCTTGTTGGCTATGGCTGCACCACTTGTATCGGTAACTCTGGCCCGCTTGAGCCGTCGATCAGCAAGGCGATCAACGATTACGACCTGATCGGCACCTCGATCCTGTCGGGCAACCGCAACTTCGAAGGACGCATCAGCCCCGATGTGCGCGCCAACTATCTGGCGTCGCCGCCACTGGTTGTGGCCTATGCGTTGGTCGGCGACATGAACGTCGATCTGGCGAACTCTCCTTTGGGTCAGGACCAAGAGGGCAATGATGTCTATCTTAAAGACATCTGGCCAACCACTCAGGAAGTTGCCGAGCTGGTCGAAAAAACCGTGACGCGCGAAGCCTTCCAAGAGAAGTACGCCGACGTGTTCAAGGGCGACGAAAAGTGGCAGGCGGTCGAGACAACGGATGCCAAGACCTATAACTGGCCACCCGCATCGACCTACGTGCAAAACCCGCCGTATTTCCAGAACATGTCGCCAGAGCCGGGCGTGATCACCAACATCGAGGGTGCCAAAGTATTGGCCATCTTGGGCGATATGATCACCACCGACCACATCAGCCCGGCAGGGTCCTTTAAGGAAACGACTCCCGCTGGCAAATATCTGTCGGAGCATCAGGTGCCGGTGCGCGAATTCAACTCGTATGGTTCACGCCGTGGTAACCATGAGGTGATGATGCGCGGCACGTTCGCCAACATCCGCATCAAGAACGAGATGCTGGATGGGGTCGAAGGCGGCTATACCAAGGGCCCTGACGGCGAACAAACGTCGATCTTTGAT
>Ga0209095_1000706_pt1 | contig 19492 bp, 19 predicted proteins | sample COGITO_mtgs_1104_3_FD_184795 | JGI IMG/M metagenome (GOLD analysis project Ga0209095, IMG submission 184795) | Pelagic marine microbial communities from North Sea - COGITO_mtgs_110404 (SPAdes) (version 2) | ecosystem: Environmental > Aquatic > Marine > Epipelagic ... | reverse complement strand
TGGGCATTTCAGGGCAGGCTTTGATACACGCGGGCGAAATCAGGCAAAGGCAGACACATGGCACGCAAACGCAAGGGACGCGATATTTCAGGATGGTTGGTGGTCGACAAGCCCGCCGGACCGACCTCGACCACTGTGGTAAACAAGGTGCGATGGGCGCTGAATGCGAACAAGGCAGGCCATGCAGGCACCCTTGATCCCGATGCGACTGGCGTGCTTGCAATCGCGCTTGGCGAGGCGACAAAGACGGTTCCCTACATCACAGATGCGCTGAAAGCGTATGAATTTACCGTAAGGCTTGGCATTTCCACAAACACCGATGACGCCGAAGGCGAGGTGCTGGAGACATCTGATCTGCGCCCTGATGATGCCGCGATCAAGGCAGCCCTTGCAGGTTTCATTGGTGACATACAGCAGGTCCCACCGCAGTTTTCTGCCGTTAAGATTGATGGGCAACGCGCCTATAAGCTGGCCCGCGAGGGCGAATCGATGGAGCTGGCCGCCCGCCCTCTTTGGGTTGAAAGTCTGCTGTTGACCGATAGGCCTGACGCCGACCATGTGACGCTAGAGATGGTGTGCGGCAAAGGCGGGTATGTCCGGTCAATTGCGCGCGACTTGGGGCAGGCTTTGGGCTGTCTTGGCCATGTCCGTGACCTGCGCCGCGTATGGTCCGGCCCTTTCGATGCAAAAGACGGCCTGACGATGGACCAGATCGAAGCCATGGCCCGCACAGACGCGCTTGACGCACATCTGCTCCCGCTTGAGCAAGGCTTGCAAGACTTGCCCGAGGTGAAGGCTACTGCCGAAGGTGCCGCGCGATTGCGCAACGGCAACCCCGGGATGGTGATCACCTCTACCGTTGAATATGGCGACGAGGCATGGGCGTCTTACGAGGGGCGCGCCGTTGCGGTTGGTCGCTATAAGGCAGGCGAATTGCACCCGTCGCGGGTGTTCAATCAGCCGCAATAACCTTGATCACCCGCAGTCATATAAAGGGGGATGCCCCATCGACAGCCGTCTACTCCGACTGCGAGACATATCGCTATAGTCTGACGCGCGTTTGGGAGACGTCGGGAAAACGATTGCTTTTCGTGATGCTGAACCCGTCAAAAGCGACCGAGGTGGACAATGACCCCACGGTTGAACGGTGTGAACGGCGCGCCCGTGCCTTGGGATTTGGCGCGTTTCAAGTAACCAATATTTTTGCTTTCAGAGAAACAAACCCAAAGTTGATGCGGCAAGCCGAGGATCCCGTCGGGCCCGACAATGACCAGATTTTGCGCGAGGGTGTGGCGTGGGCAGATGTGGTCATCGCCGCTTGGGGAACCCACGGTGCGCATCTGGGACGCGGCACCGAGGTCGCACAATTATTGCGTCGCTTGGACGCGCCCCTCCACCATTTGGGGCTGTCGATTGCCGGCCATCCGAAACATCCGCTGTATATTTCCTATTCCCGACAGCCCGAGGTCTGGACGCCTTAGCCCTTGCTTAACCTGCTTGCGCGTATGGTTTTGACGTGAATGCACAACTATGGGCATTTTTTTGGTGATGTGATGCGCGTTGCGCAGATCGATGCAGGTGGGTTTCTGTCATGTTATTCTTAGCTGGCTTAATGGGACTGATGGCGGTCGGGGCAGTGGCCTTTATTGATCTGCCCGCAGATGATGAAGAAGACGATGATCTTGTTGATGATACAGGTCGCATTAACGGGCCAATCATCTCGGGATCGTCCGATGCTGACGTGATCCAAGGTGGCACCGGTGATGATCAGATAAACGGCTATGGTGGCGATGACCTGATCAACGGCAATGAAGGAAATGACTACGCCTATGGGGACGAAGGCAATGATACCCTGAACGGCGGCTCGGGGCAGGATGACCTGCATGGCAACGATGGCGTCGATGGCATCTATGGTGGCACAGAAAACGACGCGCTGACGGGCCACAACGATAACGATATCCTGTACGGCGGCGCGGGGGACGATTCGCTGAACGGGTCCGCGGGCAACGATGAATTATACGGTGACGACGGCGACGATGTGCTGATGGGCGGGCTCGACAATGATATTCTCAGCGGTGGTCGCGGTGCGGATTCATTGTTTGGCGGCTGGGGCAACGATCTGATCAATGGCGTTGAGGATGATCAGGATATCGGCGGCATCGATGATAGCGATGAAGCGGACTACCTCAACGGTGGCGGTGGCGATGATACGATTATTGCTGGTGCCGACGATATCGTGACGGCAGGCGACGGTGCCGACAGGATCATCGTTGGAGACTGGATCAAACAAGGCCATATGGCATCCATCGAAGATTTCGAGGCTGACGATGACAGTCTTTTGCTGGTGTGGGACGACAGTCAGGACGGGACGGCAGAACCCGAGGTCAGCCTGAATCAGAACCCCGACGATCCGACTGAAAGCTTTATTACAATGGACGGTGTCATTGTCGCCTCGGTCAAAAGTAGTGATTATTTGACAGTTTCCGATATTTCGCTCGTGCCGTTCAGCTCTGCCCTGTCGGCGGGGTTGGCTTTGCGTTAATGGCTTCGACCCCGCATTCCGCAGCAAGTGTTCAGGGGGGCGCAAAGCAATAAACCTTTGCCAAGCACATCAAACTTTCCTATACGCCGTCATCGCCTAGTGATTCCGATCAAGCGGCGATACTCCACGGGCCTGCGCTGGACGACATCCCGGCCTGTGCCATCACTTTAACCTTTTTGAAAAGGAGACCCCGATGTCGATTACGCTAGAAGAAAAAGCACGCGTCATGAAAGAATTCGCAACCAAAGAAGGCGACACAGGTTCGCCCGAAGTTCAGGTTGCCATTCTGTCCTCGCGCATTGCAACGTTGACCGAGCACTTCAAAACCCACAAAAAAGACAACCACGGTCGTCGTGGTCTTTTGAAAATGGTTGCGACACGCCGGAAGCTTTTGGATTACGTTAAAGGCAAAGATGACGCCCGTTACCAAGACCTCATCAAGCGCCTCGGTCTGCGCCGCTAAGCAGCTCAGACTATATGAATTCAGAAAGCCGTACCTTGACAAAGGGTGCGGCTTTTTTCGTGGCTGATGTTGAAAAGGAAGCGACCTTCAAGAATGCAGAGGGTGTCCGCAAACCGTGAAGTTCCACTATGCGAGGTTCTATTTCAACGCGTCGCTCCAACACATTTGGCGAACCATTCTGCTGGCGTCTGATATTTCAAGGTACTGCGCGGCCATTGGTGTCGTTGCCTGCTAATTACGCTTTGGTTTCCTTGCGAATGAACAGACTGATCTGTTACCGCGCGGCAGTTATTGCCTCAACAGTCGGCGGGTGTTTTCATTTGATCCGCGTTTGGAGACCGAAGGCCCATTTCCCAACTGTCGCGCGATCAAACGCTTAGGTTACTTCATGCTCAGACTGCGGGATATCCCTTCACATTCCGGCTATGCCCGTGATCAGGGGTTGGATGCCTCCCGTTGGACAAATCACTGGGGAGACGTTTAACAATCGGTCGTTTTCGGTGTGATTTTGCCGCGAACAACTGACTGTTCAAAAGGTTCGCCGTTATATGCCTCGACGGTCGATCACGCGGTGTCTCGTGTAGCGATCATTGAGCTGAATTGTACGTTGGTCTACGATCATGCGGTAAACTTCGTGCATTAGCCAAGCCTATGGAAAGGAACACGCAACATGATTGCCTACGTAACCGTTGGTGCTGATGACATGGCTCTGGCGAAACGGTTTTATTCTGCGTTCCTGCCTGCCCTTAATTATGGACTGACAGAGGGCCCTGAGGGACTAAGTTACGCACTGCCAGTAGGCCCGGGTCAGTCCCCTAGCCTGCCCGATTTCTATGTTAAACCCACCTTCGACGGACATCCGGCCTCGGCTGGGAACGGTGCTATGATCGCATTCGAGGGGCGCAATCAAAGCCAAGTTCGTGACCTTCACGCGGCAGCGCTTGCGGCGGGCGGCGTTGACGAAGGTCAGCCCGGATTTCGCGCTTCGTATGGGGCACATTTTTTTGTTGGCTACCTTCGCGACCCGCAGGGCAACAAGATCGCACTATTCTCCAACGATCCGGACGAGCCGGGACGAGAGGGATAACTCAGACGAGAACAGCGCATTGTACGCACGCCAGACCTTGGGGCTGCGTCGCCATCCGTTTCAGAGGTGTGTCGCACCTACCTTGTTGGGCCCCACCTTGTTCCTTTTTCAAAACCAAAGCCGTTGTTGTTAGTTTTTACTCTTTCGCGATCGGGGCCATTCGCCGCCTCGCAGAAGATCGCCAAAATAAGATCAAACCGCCATCACGCCTTGCCACGTTGCCCAGCAAATACGGGCCTTACGTCTGAAAGTCGGCGCTAACCAAAACGAAATGATACACAAAAGAAAGACCCGCAGCCTGTAAAACCGCGGTTCTCCTATTTTTGAAAACGGACAACTCTTAGATCAGCCCATTTCTTCTTGGCATTCGATCGCAGCCTCAAGCGCTTGATAACTGCCTGTCAAATCAATCGCCATAACCTCTCCGGAATCGGTGGAAAGCGTCATCGTATATTTCGCGGCGATGTCAAAAAGGAAATCTTCTTCGTCGAACATGATATCAGCGCCGGGTACACCATTCAGATACATTCCCTTGGCTTCGGCCTCATATTCCTGTCCATCCAAATCAAAAACCACCGGATACATCGCACCTTCTTCGATATCGCCCCATGCGTCATTGAATGCCGTGACATATCCCATGCCTTCGTTCCGGTCAAAACCGATGCGCACGACTGACCCGTCGGTAAAGGCGGATTGGATCAAACAGCCGTCACCCAATGACGGGTCAATCATCACGTCCCAAAAATCAGACGCCCCCCATTTTTCCAACTCCTGAGCGAAAACAGGCGAGGCACACAGCGCCCCGACCATCAAAATATGTGTAGTGCGCTTCATCAACGTGATCTCCGTTTCAATATGTTGAATAATCTTGGGCGGATAGCAGCCGTTTGGCAACGGCTTTAATCGCCTTCAACCCAGACGCGCATCGCACACAATCACCTGCCGTGAAGCCTGATTTCCATTCGATCCAACGCGTGCATTGCATTGTTGGGTCGCCAGACCGGGTCAGCCAACAGTTCTATCCGGTCAACTTTTTGGGCAAGGGTGGTCAGTACCGCTTCCATCTCGGCGCGGGCGATATTTTGGCCGACGCAGCCGTGAACGCCTACACCAAAAGCCAGATGCCCAGACGGTTTGCGATCGATCCGGAAAGCATCGGGATCGCCCCATTTATCCGGATCCATATTCGCCGCCCCCAGCACGCACAAAATCTTGCTATGCTCTGCGATCTTGATGCCTGATACCTGCGTATCTGCCTTTGCCGTGCGGCAAAACGTGTGCACAGGCGAGGTGTAGCGCAGAACTTCCTCGAAACAGGGCCGCGCGAGGGACGGGTCCGCCTTGAGCTTCTCAAACTCGGCCGGATGTTGGGCGAGGCAAACCAGCGCATTGCCGATGCTGGAAACCGTCGTATCAACTCCCGCCGACAGGAACGACCGCACCAGCAGACCGGCCTCTTCGTGGGTGATTTCGCCCGCGTCGGCGGCGGCATACAAGATGCCCCCCATGCCGTCGCCCGTCAGCCTTTCGCGGTCACAGGCCGCGTTGATCCACGGGATAATCTCGGCGGCTTTGACCATCGTCGCCTTGCGAATATCGTTGTCCGGCCCCAGCGAATTGAACACCATCGCCCCGTAATCCACCAGATGTCGCTTGTTCACATCGGTCATGCCGACGGCTTTGGGAAAGACCGCCGTCGGAAAGGTTTCGGCGAAATCGCCCACCGCATCGAAACCGTCACGTGCCAGAAGATCGTCGATCAAGCGCGCAGCCTCGTCAAAAAACATCTGCTTATAGCCAGCCGCAACCTTGGGCGACATGGCGCGGATCATCACTTTGCGCACTGCGGTGTGTTCAGGTGGATCAACCTCGAGGATAATCGAATTGGGCCGCCAAGATTGACCATGCGCGAAATCATCAAGGCCCACACCGCGGGAGGATACGAAACGCCCCCAGTCCGAGAAGATCTCCTTTGTTTCAGGGTATCGCCCGACAGCCAGCACAGAATACTTAGGAATGTAGACAATCGGCCCTTTGGCCCGCAGTTCGGCGTAATAGGCTGTCGGGTTGCGCAGAATATCAGCCGAATAGGGGTCAACATCCCAAACCGGAACACCTTTTGGCGGCGAAATCGCCACATGTCCTGCGATCATCTCCATTTTACGACCCTCCCAAACCGGCAAACGATCCCGCCTGCGCCACCATCAAAGGCCAAGCACCCTTGTTCAGCAAGGGATATCGCAAAACGCTGCGTCAACGCTTCTCTTCCCATCGCACGCAAACTGCTGTATGGCCGCACAATCTGAAAGCCGGCGCCCGGACTCCAGCGCCCGACAAAGAAGATACCGGAGTCAGGGGGAATATGCCCCCTACGCAAATGGTCCAACGCGGACCGAAACAGGAAACGTAGATGTTTAATGTAACGACAAAATCCATGCAGTGGGGCGAAGAGACGCTGACACTGGAAACAGGCAAAGTGGCCCGTCAGGCAGACGGTTCGGTTATCGCGACACTGGGCGAAACCAGCGTCATGGCCAACGTCACTTTTGCACGTCAGCAAAAGCCCGGTCAGGACTTTTTCCCGCTGACCGTTCACTACCAAGAAAAATACTATGCCGCCGGTAAAGTGCCGGGTGGCTTTTTCAAGCGTGAGGCCCGCCCCACCGAGAAAGAAACACTGACAGCCCGTCTGATCGACCGTCCGATCCGCCCGCTGTTCGTTCCCGGCTTCAAAAACGAAGTTCTGGTGATGTGTACCGTTCTGTCGCACGATCTGGTCAACGACCCCGATATGGTCGCCATGATCGCGGCATCCGCAGCGCTGACCATTTCCGGCGCGCCGTTCCGTGGCCCGATTGCCGCGTGCCGCGTTGGTTTTGAAGGTGGCGATTACATCCTGAACCCGACCGTTGACGACATGCAGGACCTGCGCCTGAAGCCCGAACAGCGTCTTGATCTGGTTGTTGCCGGTACCAAAGAAGCCGTGATGATGGTTGAATCCGAAGCCTACGAGCTGTCGGAAGAAGAGATGCTGGGCGCGGTTAAGTTCGCCCACGAGCAGATCCAGCCTGTGATCGACCTGATCATCGATCTGGCCGAAGACACCGCGAAAGAGCCGTTTGATTTCCAGCCTGTTGACTATTCGGACCTGTCCGCTGCCGTCAAAGCCGCTGGCGAAAATGAAATGCGCGCCGCCTTCGCAATTGCTGACAAGCAAGAGCGCACCGCCGCCGTTTCTGCCGCCCGCGACACCATCAAGGCAGCCCTGACAGACGAGCAAAAAGACGACGCGAACCTTGGTTCCGCGTTGAAAAAGCTTGAAGCGTCGATCCTGCGCGGTGACGTTGTCAAAACCGGCACACGCATCGACGGTCGCAAGACTGACGAAATCCGTGACATCGTGTCCGAGACAGGCATCCTGCCACGCACCCACGGTTCTGCCTTGTTCACACGCGGCGAAACTCAAGGTCTGGTTGTGACCACGTTGGGCACCGGCGACGACGAACAGTTCATCGACGCGCTGCACGGCAACTTCAAATCCAACTTCCTGCTGCACTATAACTTCCCTCCCTACTCGGTTGGTGAAGTTGGTCGTGTGTCTGGCCCTGGCCGTCGCGAAATTGGCCACGGCAAGCTGGCTTGGCGTGCGTTGCAGGCGGTTCTGCCGGCCTCCACCGATTTCCCTTACACCATCCGCGTTGTGTCCGAGATCACTGAATCGAACGGCTCATCCTCAATGGCGTCGGTTTGTGGTGGTTCCTTGTCCATGATGGACGCGGGCGTGCCGTTGAAAGCACCGGTCGCCGGTGTTGCCATGGGTCTGATCCTCGAAGAAGACGGCTCCTATGCGATCCTGTCGGACATCTTGGGTGACGAAGACCACCTTGGCGACATGGACTTTAAAGTGGCCGGTACCGAAGCAGGTATCACGTCGTTACAGATGGACATCAAGATCGCAGGCATCACGCCCGAGATCATGGAAAAAGCATTGGCCCAAGCCAAAGCTGGCCGCGTTCACATCCTTGGCGAGATGAACAAAGCCATCTCCGGCGCGGGTGAATTCTCGGTTCACGCACCACGCATTGAAACGATGCAGATCCCGACAGACAAGATCCGTGAAGTCATCGGGTCCGGCGGTAAAGTGATCCGCGAAATCGTTGAAGTGTCCGGTGCCAAGGTCGACATCAACGACGAAGGTATCATCAAGATTGCATCGCCAAACGGCGACTCGATCAAGAAGGCCTATGACATGATCTGGTCCATCGTGGCCGAGCCTGAAGAAGGTGCGGTTTACACCGGTACCGTCGTCAAGATCGTTGATTTCGGTGCATTCGTGAACTTCTTTGGCAAGCGCGATGGTCTGGTCCACGTGTCCCAGATCGAAAACCGTCGCCTGAACCACCCTTCGGACGTTCTGAAGGAAGGTCAGGAAGTGAAAGTCAAACTTCTGGGCTTTGACGATCGCGGCAAGGTGCGCCTGTCGATGAAAGTCGTTGATCAGGAAACTGGCGAAGAGATCAAGAAAGAGGAAGGCGCAGAGGAGTAATCCTTAGCCCCTTTTGAAAAGAAAAAGCCCCGGTGGAAACGCCGGGGCTTTTTTTGTAGATGGGCAAGCAGTAACCCTTCGCGTTCAACCCGGGAATGGCGGCTTTCCACCATGCTCAAACTCGAATTACAGGGTCTTCTTGAAATACGAGACAATTAGGTCTTCAAGTTCCCGGTGGATATCCGCGCGCGAACGCCCTCCTGCATCGTCGCAAAGTCGATCCTGTTCGCCCTCGCTCTGCAAGATGGATGCCCCACGCGGTTTGCAGTCGGCAAGAAAGCTGAAGTGGGTCGCGTCGGTCACGATTTCATAATCTGCCTTGGCAATCTTTTCGGCAGCAGCGCGGGCATATACGCCCTCGGGCACCAAATCTTCGTCGCCCAGATTTATGATTTTCATCGGGATGTTGATTTCGGACAAACTTTGGTCGGTCAACGTGGTCACGATGCCGGGGTCGACAACGATCGCGGCTTTGATCCGGGGATCTCTTAGATCTTGCGCTGCGGGGGCAAGGTCTAAGCTGTGCAGGTCAATACCGGACTTTGCCAGAAAAGCGCAATCAGACATGCCATGATCAGTGCCATCGCAGAACCGCTGCAACCTTTCCGGATCGACCCGCGCGCCAGAGACAGCCATGGCCGTGTATCCACCTGCAGAAAAACCCAGTATTGCGATGCGGTCATTGTCGATAAAGGGGTAGTCCTTGGCGTTCGACGCGATTTCGTCCAATACAGCCGAGACATCCGCCGGGCGTTCCCAGACGCGCACGGCGGCTTCGGCAGAAGCATTGCCAGATGTCGTACCAGGATGGTTTGGCAACAAAACTACGAAACCAGCCTCGGCTAACTGCGCTGCTACCCATCCGAACTGCCCGGCGTTGCCGCCTGCACCGTGCGAGATCATGATCGCCGGAAATTGCGCGCTGCGATGCGGTGCGCCACGTCCAGCGGGGGTGCCATGGAACACACCGTTACCGCCAATGGTCACGGCCTTGCCGCCAGGCGTGGCAGGATACCAAATGTGAAAATCGACATTCCCGTTGCGGACTGGCGCGAACGCAGATCCATAGGCGATGCCCGCACCGCCCTCATAGGCAGGTCGGACAAGTTCATAACCGCCCCAGCCCGCAAGCCCAAGGACAGTAAGGCATGCAGTGGCCTGAATAAATTTGCGCGTTTTTGACATGGTCCGTCTCCGTCAACTGATTGAATATGACAGCGGTTTGACCAAAAACGCCTGATACGGCGTCCTGAAACGCGTTTGAGGTCGTCCTGAAACGCAATTCAGGATAGCCCCGAACCAATCAACACACGGATGACCCTACGATGATATTTGTGCCGCTTTCCCTATTCGGGAGCCTTCTCCTCGTGATGGTATTTGTCTGGTTTGCGCGTTCCCATGACCTGTCCCACCGCGCCCACCAACTGTTTTTGGCGCTTGTTGCGCTCTATGCCACGCAGTCGCTGCTGATAACCGTGCGGTGGGGGTACGGCGTCCTTGGCGCGGCCCCCTTGGCGGCACTTCTGGCACCGGTTTTGCCGGTCGCGGCTTATTTGTCCTATAGCGCCTTGACGGGGCAATTAAAGGGATCGCGTCTTTGGCCCCTGATCATCATCCCGCTGAACTGGTTCGGCCTGTCAGTCGCGCGGGACATGGCAGACGCAATGATCTTGGTGACATACTTGGTCTTTGGGGCTCTGCTGATCCGGCTTGCGTTGAAAGGGCGGGACCAACTGGCGCTTTCGCCGCTTGAAAACGCGCGCGAGATCGTTTTGGCGATCGCTCTCACTGGCGTCATTCTTGTCGTTTCGGCACTGACCGACGGTTATGTGATTTATGATTTCATGTTCAATGACGGCCAGCACGTTGGGCTGATTGTTGGGTTTGTGCAGTCGGCGTTTGCGCTGGTGATTGGGATTTGTGCCGCTTTCGGACGCGTATCAACCACCGCCGAATTTAACGAAGATACCCCGGTTGACGCTGCCGACCGCCCTACAGAGCAAGACACCGAAGTCATGGCAAAGCTCGAGGAACTTTTTGCACAAGCCGGTGTTCACAGAAACGAGGAATTGAGCCTGCGCCGCCTTGCCCGTCGCCTGAGCTTGCCTGATCGCAGGGTTTCAAACGCGATCAACCGCAGCTGCGGTCTTAGTGTGTCACAATTTGTAAACAACTACAGAATCAAAGACGCATGCCGCCTGTTGACCACGACCCAAGATACGATCCTTGCTGTCTCGCTCGCTGCCGGCTTTGCGACAAAGTCGAACTTTAACAGAGAATTCATTCGGGTGACGGGCACATCTCCTTCGAAATGGCGCACCGAAAACTCTGACTCAAAGGCTGCCTGAAGGGCAGCATATCAACCGAAAAATTGCACTCCATCGCGTGCGCGAACCAAAGCGGCCATCAGCACACCGTGCCCCACTGCGCGAAGCTTATCCTAATGCGAATGCCCGTGCCCGCCATGATCATCCTCGTCCAGTGATCCATGCACCGCGAACTGGTCGATGCCTGCATCTTGTGGCTCGATAAGCCTGAAGCTCTCGCGCACGCCGCTTTCGGATAGCTCGCGCGCGACGGTCAGCAGGGTGTTGGGCGCATGGTCGGCGCACAATTCCATCATCTGGGTGACTTCTTCTTCGGCGACGGGGCGGGCGGCTTCCATCGACGGGGCACCGTAAATCTCGACGAAATGTTTCATCAATTGCAGGGTGATTGCCTCGACTTCAAAGGGTTCGGCCTTGGTCACGGCCACGAACGTCACACGGCCAAAGGTTTCGACCCCCATCCATCCGTTTGCAAAGGCCTGCCGCGCCTTGCCGGTCAGATCGCCGTCGGACCAGTTCGAAAACTCGAACCCGCCCGATACGCACCATTCGCCGGTACGCGCAGGGGAATGGAACACGTTTCGGTCGCTTTCGTCGAAATGGATCGCGCGGGCGAGGAAAAGATCGCTCATGAGGCAGGCTCCAACAGGTCAGTCAGGGGGATAAGGTGGGTCGTGTCGGTGGATTTCAGCAGCAGCCCAAAGTCTTGGTCAACGCCGGTAAAACGCCCCGACAGATCGCCATGGGTCACGTCTTTTCCGATGTTCCACGCAAGGCCGGTCCATTCTTTGTGCAGCGGTCCGGGCCCGTCGTCGGACCACCGGTTCAGCGCCACCAGCGTATGCCGCGCCCAAGATTCAAGCAGGGTCACCGGGTTCACCTCGGAACAGCCTTCGCCGTATAGCGTGGTCTGATCGGGTGTATCGCCGGGGGTGTCGCTTTGCGGCAGGATGTTGATGGCAAAGCCCACAACAAGCCAGTCGGGCACAGCTTGTGGATCAAGGTCAGACGCGGCCGCCCGCATCTGACCACAGATCGCGCCGTTCACCCGCAGATCGCCATTCCACGCCAGATGCACGCCAACTTCGGGCGGGGCCAGCGCGCCAAGGGCGTTTTGAAACCCCACAGCGCATAGCGGCAGCATCGCCATTGCCGATGCCAAGGAGACTTCGGGGGCGAACACAATCGCCCCCTGCAAAACGCTTGGTCCCGGATCATAAACCACCAGCCCCGCGTCGCAGCCCTGACGCGCTTGCGTGCAGGCGTAAGCGAAGGGGTCAGCAGCATGCAGCCCCGTCAGCAGGGGTGGAAAGACCGGGGTGTCGGTCACGCGTGGCCGCCTGCGATCAGCGCTTTGGCGACAGTCCGGAATGCTTCGGCCTGTGGGCTGTCGGGCTTGGACACCACGATGGGCGCGCCCCCGTCAGCTGCCACGCGAATGTCCAGATGCAGCGGAATTTCGGCGAGCAAGGGCACGCCCAGCTTTGCCGCTTCGGCAGCTACGCCACCATGGCCGAACACATGTTCCTCGTGACCACATTTAGAACAGATATGCGTGCTCATGTTTTCGATCATGCCGATGATGGGCGTCTTGAGCTGGTTGAACATGTCGATCCCCTTGCGGGCATCCATCAAGGCAACGTCTTGGGGAGTGGACACAATGATCGCGCCATCGACATGGGCCTTTTGCGCCAGCGTCATCTGGACGTCACCGGTGCCGGGGGGCAGATCAACGATCAGCACATCCAGCGCGCCCCACTGCACCTGCATCATCATTTGCTGCAACGCACCCATCAGCATCGGCCCACGCCAGACAACCGCCTGATCATCATTGGTCATCAGCCCGATCGACATCATCGTCACGCCAAAGTTGCGCATCGGCAGGATCGTCTTGCCGTCAGGCGACGCGGGCCGCCCTGACACACCCAACATCCGCGGCTGCGAGGGGCCGTAGACGTCGGCATCCAGCATCCCCACACGCCGACCTTCGGCGGCCAGCGCACAGGCCAGATTGGCCGCGACAGTGGATTTCCCCACGCCGCCCTTGCCCGACGCAACGGCCAAGATACGGGCCACACCGGGGATTTTTTCGGGGCCCGCAGGTTCGGATTTACGGCCCATTTTCAGATCAGGCGGGGCGGCTTGCTTGGAGTGCGCGGTCAACACAGCGGACACCGATTTGACCCCGTCGAGCGCCTTGACCGCAGCATCTGCTTCGTCGCGCAGCTTGGAATAGGCGTCGGCGTGCGCCGGATTGACCTCCAGCACGAAACGCACTGCGCCTTCGTCAACGGTCAGCGCTTTGACAAGGCCCAATTCGACAATGTCCTTGCCGGAAACCGGGTCTTTCAGGGTCTTGAGGCAGGCCAGAACGGCATCGCGGGTCACGCTCACGCTTCTGACTGCCCTTGGATTTCGCCGGTCACGATATGTTCGACATCCAGCCCGTCGATGGTCAGCACCATCTTGGCCTGAAAGGTCTGGCCAGCCGTATCGCCGCCGTCACGCACCGCTTTTTCGATGGCCTGTTGCGAGGTGACACCGACCTGCTTGAGAAATTTGCGCATCGACATGTTGAAATCATCGCTCATGATGTTCTCCTGATATTTGGGGGTTTTGCAAAGCGCCTAGTGATCTTTACGCTTGCTGAAATAGTCTTCCGAGGTCCGCACGCGGGGGCGTTCCTTGCCGGCAAGGGGGTTGTTTTGCGCGTGATACTGCGCATTAACACGGCAGTTATCACACATCTGGATCATCTTCGCTGCTTCGGACGACGCAAACATCGCATGTTTACCAGCCAGCTTTTCGGTGATCTTTTCGACGGTGGATTTCACCCCGAACAGATTGCCACATTCAATGCAGGCGAACGGCTCTTCCTCGTGGAGGACTACTTGGGTAAAGGCCGCATCCATCAGGTTCATCTGCGGCTTCAGCGTGATCGCCTGTTCGGGGCAGATATTGGCGCACAAGCCGCATTGCAGGCAAGCGTCTTCCTGAAAGCGCAGTTGCGGCAGGTCGGGGTTATCCCCCAAAGCGCCCGACGGGCACAGCGACACACATGACAAGCACAGCGTGCAGGCATCCGTATCCACCAGCACCGCGCCATAGGGTGCGGCGGCGGGCAGGTCGATCAGTTGCGCATCAGGCTGCAACGTCTTTCCAGCAAGGCGCGCAATCTGGCGACGCGTTCCTAAGGGTAAAAATGTCTCGTGCGCGGGCTGAAGCGTGCCCGGCATCAACGCGCCTTCCAGCGCATCGGGGTCTGACAGATCCAGCAAACGGATCGCGTCACTGCCGCTGATCGCGCGGGCGATGTCGGCTTGCGCCTTGATCACATCGCTTTCCGTTTTGGGCGACAGCAAGACATCGACAGCGGTGAAACCACAACCAAGCGCTGCCAGCATTTCCGCATGGCCGAACCCCGCCAGTGCATCGACGGCCATGGGGATCACGTCGACAGGCAGGCCCGCGCCATAGCGCGCGAAAAGGCTGATCATTTCGGCACCGTGGTCCTGATCATGGACCAGCAAACGCGGGGCCACGCCGCCTGCCTTGCGGTATGTGCTGGCAAGGGTGGACAGCCTGCGAAACAGCGTGTCGACCGGCGGCGCATCATAGGTGATCGCACCCGACGGGCACACGGCGGAACAGCTGCCGCAGCCTGCGCAAATAAGCGGATCAATCGCGACATGTTCCCCCGCCGACGTGATCGCCCCCGTCGGGCACAGGTCAAGACAGTTGGAACAGGCCGCTTGTTCGGCCCGCGAATGCGCGCAAAGGCTTTCTGTCAGGCGCACATAAAGCGGCTTTTCAAAGGTGCCGACCATCTGCACCGCCTCTTGCAGCGCTTCGGCAACGGCGGGCTGGCTGCCCGGATCGGCGCGCAGATAGCCGTCACGCTTGTGCGGGGCGGGAAACAGGGAAGTGTCGCCGCTTAAGTCCAGAATAATATCGCATTGCGACAATGCGCCGTCTCGTGGGGCCGTAAACTCGGGCGTACCGCGCCCGCCGGGGATCATCACCTCAAGCGCGTCGAGCGTCAGATTGAAGTTGCCAAGCGCCCCTGCAGCCTTTCGGATCTTGCCGCGCACCACATCGAACCTTGGGTCAATTGCCACCTCGGACCCACCGGCCAACAGAACCGTCACTGCCAGCGTATCAGCCAGCTTGCCTGCCACCTCAAGCGCGAGGTCCGCTGGGCCAAACACCAGACAGGTTCCTTCGGAGACGACATCAAGAACGCGCGGCGCGGGGGCAGGCAGATGCGCCTCTGCCACCAAAGCCGCCATTTTCGGGGTCGCATCGGCTTTGCCGCCGTGCCAGCCAGCGCGGTCGCGAATATCGACGAAACCGGGTGTATCCGCCCCAAGCTCTTCTGCCAGACCCTCGAATCGGCGACTTTCTTGCTGGCATGCGATGGTCACATCACCGGCTTTGATCGCCTCGGCGGCGATGTTAATCTGATCGGTACACAGACTGCGATGCACCTTGGAACAGCTCAACCCGGTCGCTTTTGACAGCCCATCCGCGTCAACGGCCTGACTGCCCAGGCAGTCACAAAGCAAAAGTGTTTTTTCCATAGTCTCCCCCCTGACAGGAACATTCCCAGCAAAGGGCCCGCCAGTATTTCAGGGTAAGCTAAAGATGTTCAACGGCAGCCGCAAACCCCAAATTCATCAATGCACACCAGAGAATCCTGAAGCCCAAAAGAAAATAAATTTCCAAGCAAAAACAACCGCAACGCTAATTTCATCATATAATGCTGCGGTTTCAGATGCAGCACGGCTCATGCTGCATCGCAGAATACCTCACAGCTTTGTCACGCGCGCAAAAATCCACTTTGAAGTGACGCCGGAATACGGCAGTATGCAAGCAAGCAACCCGAAAATAACACAGGAATATACGTGAACGCACTGCCCAAATCAGCGCAATCCATGCCGGTAGGTGTGGTGCTTCGGAAATCCCCCGGGGTTACGAAATGGGCAAAATTTGCGTGGCGTGCCGTTTGTATCCTGCCCGGTGCCGCCCCGGCTGATTGGAAGCTGTTGCGCACTGACGGCGACGTGTCTGATTACCATGTCACCACCGTACCCCTGACGATTTACCGTTCGGACACCGAGGCGTATGTCCACGGGCTGGCGGCCAATGTTGCTTGTGTTTATGTGATTTGCCGTGAAACCAATGACCCGACCAAACCGCTTGAGGTCGTTATGGTCACCGCGTCCCCCTACGAGGCGCAGGATTACAGCGACAATGGCGAAGACATCGTGGAAAAGGTCATGATGACCCCACAGGTCCATGCGTGGATCGCATCCTATGTCGACGAACACCACGAAGAAGAGGCGTTTATCAAGCGTCGCCGCGACAAACACCGTGAGCACAAGCAAGACGGCATCGGAGATTCGCGGATTGCCCAGACGACCGATGTGTACCGCGCGCCGCGCCGCGCCGGATCGGAGCAGGGCAAATGACGCGTCACACCTCTTTCTGGGACCGCCGTCGCGCTGCGGTGCGCGCCGAAGAAGAAACTGAGCTGCGCGCCGCGCAAGCGCAGATCGAGGCCGAAGAACAGGCCGTTCTGGCAGAGAAAACCGATGCCGAACTGCTGATCGAATTTGACCTGCCCGACCCTGACACGTTGAAAGCAGGCGATGATTTTACCGCCTTCATGTCTCGTGCGATCCCCGAACACCTGCGCCGCCGCGCCTTGCGCAAGCTGTGGGTGTCCAATCCGGTTCTAGCATGTCTTGATGATCTGGTGGATTATGCCGATGACTATACCCAAGCCTCGGCTGTGACCGATTTCACGACCAGCTATGAGGTTGGCAAAGGTCTGCGCCGCCACATCGAAGACGTCGCGAAAAAGGCGTTGGCCCAGACCAAGCAAGAGCCTGAACAGGATGAAGACCCCGTTTTAGTCGAGGAACCACAAGCGCTTGCCTTGGCCGAAGCCCCGTGCGACCCCGCATCGCAAACTGATGCCGACGACGCGGCGGATTCGGATGCAGATGTTGCGCCGGTTCTGATGCCACGCCGCATGGCCTTCCGCTTTGAGGAACACAGCACATGACCGCCACTGCGCAAGCCCCACAAGTATCAGCCGAAGACCGTCTTCGGGCCGATTTGTACAACTATCTTGGCGTAATGCTGGCACGTCCGGCCGACCAGATGTTGCTGGACCAAACCGCTGAGCTGTCGGGCGATGACAGCGATCTGGGTAAGGCCATTAACGGGCTCGCCCGTGTCGCCAAGGCGATGACACCCAAGAAGGTCCAGACCGAATTCAATGCGCTGTTCATTGGCCTTGGTCGGGGTGAATTGCTGCCCTACGCCAGCTATTACCTGACTGGCTTTCTGAACGAAAAACCACTGGCCGCCTTGCGCACCGACATGTCGGCGCAGCGTATCAGCCGTGCGGAAAACGTATTTGAACCAGAGGACAACATCGCATCCTTGATGGAAATGATGGGCGGCATGATCGTCGGGCGTTTCGGCGCTCCTGCGTCAGATGCCGCGCAAAGATCGTTTTTTAACAAACATATCGCACCTTGGGCGGGGCACTTCTTTGCCGATCTCAAAGGGGCGAAAAATTCAGTGCTCTATGCAGGGGTGGCCGACGTTGGCCACGTCTTTATGGACATCGAAAAAGAAGCATTTCGTATGACGGCGGGCTAGCCCCGCGACACCACAGCGGGTTCGCCCGCGCAACCAAGGAAAGGGGCTAAAAACCCATGACCCAGGACACTAAAGGCACCAGCCGCCGCAATTTCCTTAAGCTGGCAGGCACCGCAGCACCGGCTGCCGTCGTGGCCGTCACCGCAAGCGGTACGGCAGCGCAGGCACAGCCTGTCGATCTGCAATCTGACACGATGCAAGATACCGCGCACACCCGCGCCTATCTGGACAGCACCCGCTTTTAAGCTTTAACCACCGCCGCCGCATAAACGCGATGGTGGGAACAATCAGCCCCGGCCTGAACATCGGTTCATCGGTCACGCGGGCATCCAAGGGAGGATACTATGCTTCGGAAAAAGACAAACGGATTGGCACGACGGCCCCAACGGTCTGGCATGCTGTCTGATATCGCCGAAAAATCCGTCGACCGTCGTGCATTCCTGCGCGGATCAGGTCTGGCAATTGGTGGTCTGGCTGCAATCGCCGCGACCGCCGGATCCGTCACACAGGCCTCTGCTGCCTCGGCCGTGAATGGCGCGGTCGAAACCGTCAAATCGGTTTGCACCCACTGTTCGGTCGGCTGTACGGTCATTGCCGAAGTATCAAACGGTGTCTGGACTGGGCAGGAACCCGCGTGGGACAGTCCGTTCAACCTTGGCGCCCATTGCGCCAAAGGGGCCGCTGTGCGCGAACACGCCCACGGTGAACGCCGCCTGAAATACCCGATGAAAAAAGAAGGCGGTCAGTGGGTTCGCATCAGCTGGGAACAGGCGATCAACGAGATCGGCGACAAGATGAACACGATCCGCGAAGAAAGCGGACCGGATTCAGTCTATTGGCTGGGTTCTGCCAAGCACAACAACGAACAGGCCTATCTGTTCCGCAAGTTCGCTGCCTATTGGGGCACCAACAACGTCGATCATCAGGCGCGGATTTGCCACTCGACCACTGTTGCCGGTGTTGCGAACACATGGGGCTACGGTGCCATGACAAACAGCTACAACGATATTCACAACAGCAAGGCGATCTTTGTCATCGGTGGCAACCCTGCCGAAGCGCACCCCGTTTCCCTTTTGCACCTGCTGAAGGCGAAAGAGGAAAACAATGCGCCCCTGATCGTCTGCGACCCGCGTTTCACACGCACTGCGGCACATGCTGACGAATATGTACGCTTCCGGCCCGGTTCGGATGTTGCGCTGGTTTGGGGCATCCTTTGGCACATCTTCGAGAATGGCTGGGAGGACAAGGAGTTCATCCGTACCCGCGTTTGGGGCATGGACCAGATCAAAGACGAAGTCGCAAAGTGGAATCCCGAAGAGGTCGAGCGCGTAACAGGTGCACCTGCAAAGCAGCTTGAGCGCGTTGCTCGCACGATGGCTAACAACCGTCCCGGCACCGTGATCTGGTGCATGGGTGGCACGCAGCACAGCAACGGCAACAACAACACCCGCGCCTATTGCATCTTGCAGCTTGCCCTTGGCAACATGGGCACCGCTGGCGGCGGCACCAACATCTTCCGCGGCCACGACAACGTGCAGGGCGCGACCGACCTTGGCGTTCTGGCGGATACGCTGCCGGGTTACTATGGCCTCAGCGCTGGCGCATGGGCCCACTGGGCACGTGTTTGGGAAGAAGATCTGGACTGGCTCAAGGGTCGTTTCTCGGATGCGTCCTTTGACGATACATCCATGATGAACCTGACGGGTATTCCTGTCAGCCGCTGGATCGACGGTGTGCTGGAAGACAAGGAAAACATCGACCAGCCCGACAACACCCGTGCGATGGTTCTGTGGGGCCACGCGCCCAACTCTCAGACCCGTCAAAAGGAAATGGTCACGGCGATGGAAAAACT
>Ga0209095_1000698_pt1 | contig 19637 bp, 16 predicted proteins | sample COGITO_mtgs_1104_3_FD_184795 | JGI IMG/M metagenome (GOLD analysis project Ga0209095, IMG submission 184795) | Pelagic marine microbial communities from North Sea - COGITO_mtgs_110404 (SPAdes) (version 2) | ecosystem: Environmental > Aquatic > Marine > Epipelagic ... | reverse complement strand
CGCGATGATGCTGGATGCCACCGCTGACGGCTGGCATGGTTTTGTCGCACCGCAAGACCTGATCTTTCTCTCCAATCTGCTGCATCTGATCCCCACCCCAGCGGTCAAATGCCTGATTGCGCAGGCAGCCCTCGCCCTCGCGCCCGGCGGAACGCTGATCCTATATGGGCCATTCCGGCGCTCGGGTCAGTTGACCTCGGACGGGGATGCCAAATTCGACGCCGAACTGCGGTCCGCCGATCCGGCCATCGGCTATAAGGATACCGTGGACATGACCGAGTGGCTTGGCCATGCTGGACTCAATCCCGTCAAAATTATCGAAATGCCCGCCAACAACCTTGGTTTTATTGCCAGAAAGCCCTGATATGTCCCCAGTCCGCCTTTTTGCCTTGCTGTGTGTTCTGACTTTGGGGGCCTGTGGCGCAGGTCAGGTCTCGGTCCCAGTTGGCACCGTCACGGCGGCTGATTTTGGCGATCGCAAGCCGCATGCTTGGACAGGGCGCACCCCCCAAAGCTATCCGGTGCATGGCATTGATGTGGCGCGATTTCAGAACCCACTGAATTGGGGCGAGGCCCGAATAAACGGCGTCAACTTTGCCTTTATCAAAGCGACCGAGGGCGGTGATCTGCTAGACCCGATGTTCGCCGATCATTGGCGCGGCGCTGGTCAGGCCGGTGTGGCGCGGGGGGCCTATCACTTTTACTATTTCTGCACGACGCCGCAGGTTCAGGCGCGCTGGTTCATTGAGAACGTGCCAAAAACCCCCGGCATGCTGCCGCCTGTGCTGGACATGGAATGGAACCCGTTTTCGCCCACCTGCACCCTGCGCCCCCCCGCCGCAATCGTGCGCAGCAATACGCAAATTTTTCTGCGTATTCTCAAAGCGCACTACGGGCAGCAACCCATCGTCTATACCACGCCTGAGTTTTACAAAACCAACCAGATGGGCCGTCTGCGCGGTGTCGAATTCTGGCTACGCTCAACCGCTGCGCACCCTGCCGAGCGCTATCCGGACGAGCGATGGACATTCTGGCAATACACCAGCACGGGCCACGTGCCCGGGGCGTCAGGCGATATTGATATCAACGTTTATGCAGGCAGCGCCGCAAGCTGGGAAAACTGGCTGGCCCGCCGTCAGATCCGCTAAATCCGGCCCAAGCCTGCGGGCAGTTGCCAGGCAATGCTGCGGCGCACATGCGCGGCACAGGGCAACGGATCGGTGACACGGATAGACTGCAACTCTTGTGCGGCGCGGGCCATCACGCAGGTCTTGCCAGCATCATAGCCGCCAAAATCCGGCAGGTGAAAGAAAACGATTTTGCGTGTCCGCCGATACCGCATCTGCGTAATACTGACCTGTCCGGCGGCCCCCTTGCCACAATCGCGGGCGCAAAATGCCGCGAGATCGGGCATGTTGGGCAAGTTATCCCAGCGGTTCAACAGCACGATGGTGACAGCCGCTGGGGTGGATTGTTCTATCCCCAGCCCTGCGCGCAGGTCGCTGGCGTGATCACCTAGTACCGCAAAACCGACAGGGCCAGCCGGATTTAACACCCGACTGGCCCCATAGATTGCAATCGGCACCAGCAAAACCAGTGCCAGAAAAATGCGTTTAGCCGTCGATACGGATCGTTGCGTTCTTGGGATCATAGGGGCTGTCCTCGACGACTTCGGCGTCCCAAAGCTGGTCAAACATCTTGACCTTCAGCTTGGTGCCGACCGTTGCTTGTTCGGGTTTGACATAGCCCATGCCTATAGATTTTCCAAAAGCCACCGAATACCCGCCCGAAGTCAGGCGACCCACACGGGTATCGCCATGATACAAGACCTCGCGGCCCCACGGATCAGCATCATCCGGCCCGTCGATCAACAACGTGACACATTGCGCGCGGATGCCATGTTCTTGCATCGCATCCTTGCCGTAGAAGTCCTTGGACAGGTCGACAAACCGTGGCAAATCAGCCTCAAGCGGGGTCGCATCGCGGCCCAGTTCGGTGCCGAACGCACGGTAGGATTTTTCCTGACGCAGCCAGTTTTGCGCCCGTGCGCCGACCAGTTTCATGCCGTGCTTTTCGCCCGCCTTTTCCAGCAGATCGAACAGGTGGTTTTGCATTTCAATCGGGTGATGCAGTTCCCAACCCAATTCACCGGTATAGGCGACGCGGATGGCGCGCACCGGCACCATACCCAGTTCGATATTGCGCGTGGTCAGCCACGGGAACCGCTTGTTCGACAGGACGGTTTCAGGGTCGGCATCCTTGATGATCTCTTTCAGCACATCGCGCGACTTTGGGCCAGCAATGGCAAAGACACCCCACTGCGTGGTCACGTCGTGGCATTCGATATAGCCGAATTCCGGCGCTTTATCCTCGATCGCCTTGCGCAGGTAATCGCTGTCATAGGCTGTCCACGCACCCGCCGAAACGAGGTAGTATTCATGTTCAGCCAAGCGCACGATGGTATATTCCGTGCGCGTGGTACCGTGGCTGGTCAGCGCATAGGTCAGGTTGATGCGCCCGACCGATGGCAGCTTGTTGCAGGTAAACCAGCTGAGGAATTCTGTGGCACCCGGCCCTTTGACCAGATGCTTGGTGAATGCTGTGGCGTCGATCAGGCCGACACCTTCGCGGATCGCCTTGGCTTCTTCGACGGCATATTGCCACCAGCCACCGCGCCGGAAGGATCGCGCGTCGTGATCGTTAAAGCCCATCGGTGCGAAATAGTTCGGACGTTCCCAGCCGTTGACCCAGCCGAATTGCGCGCCGCGCGCGGCCTGCCGGTCATAGGCAGGCGAGGTGCGCAGGGGACGGCACGCGGGGCGTTCTTCGTCGGGGTGGTGCAGGATATAGACGTGCTCGTATGCTTCCTCATTCTTGCGCGCAGCGAATTCGGTCGTCATCCAGTCGCCATAGCGTTTGGGGTCCAGCGACGCCATGTCGATCTCGGCTTCGCCGTTCACCATCAATTGCGCCAGATAATAGCCTGTGCCACCTGCCGCGGTGATTCCGAACGAGAACCCTTCGGCCAGCCACATGTTGCGCAGACCCGGTGCAGGGCCAACCAGCGGGTTGCCGTCAGGCGTATAGCAGATGGGGCCGTTGAAATCGTCCTTGAGGCCACAGCTTTCTGCGGATGGAATACGGTGGTTCATCGCCATGTACTGGTCTTCGATGCGGTCCAGATCCAACTGGAACAAATCCGCGCGGAAACTGTCGGGCACACCATATTCAAACCGTGCAGGTGCGCCGGGTTCATACACGCCCAAGATCCAGCCGCCGCGTTCTTCTCGCACATAGGATTGCGCATCGGCATCGCGGATCACGGGGTGTTCTACGTTGCCTTCGCCCTTGCGGAACGCGACCAGTTCGGGGTCTTGGTCCATGACGATAAACTGGTGTTCAACCGGAATGGCAGGCATCTTGATGCCCAGCATCTTGGCGGTGCGCTGCGCGTGGTTGCCGGATGCGGTCACGACATGTTCGGCCTTGATTACAACCTGTTCGTCTGACGGCACAAGGTTGCCACCTTTTTCGACCATCTTGGTGACGGTTACTTCCCAATGGGTGCCGTTCCAGTGAAACGCGTCGGCCTGCCATTTGCGTTCGATCACGACGCCCCGCTGGCGCGCGCCCTTGGCCATCGCCATGGTCACATCAGCTGGGTTAATATAGCCATCCGTCTGGTGATAGATCGCGCCTTCCAGATCTTCGGTGCGGATCAACGGCCATTTCGCCTTGATCTGATCGGGGGTCAGCCATTCATAGGGAACGCCGCAGGTTTCAGCGGTGGCAGCGTAAAGCATATATTCGTCCATACGCTCTTTGGTTTGTGCCATGCGCAGGTTGCCCACCACGGCAAAACCCGCGTTCAAGCCGGTCTCTTCCTCGAGCGTTTTGTAGAACTTGATCGAATAATCATGAATATGCGTTGTGGCATAGGACATGTTGAAATAGGGCAGCAAACCCGCCGCATGCCATGTTGACCCGGATGTCAGTTCATCGCGTTCAAGCAGCATGACATCATCCCAGCCCGCGCGGGCCAGATGATAAGCGATCGAGGTTCCAACGGCACCGCCGCCGACAACCAATGCTTTGACTTGAGTTTTCATATCGCCGATTCCCATGCTGAGTATGACCCTGTTTTAGTCAGACCGCAGAATTGCCGCGTTCATCCGCCGACGCAAGACAGGCTAAAACCGACGCGCCGTTTGGGTTTTCAGGTTTTCGCGGATGCCAGCATGACCGCGCTTGCAATGAAATATGCCCGCGGCCTGATTGCTGCCGGCTTTTTCTGCGGCTGCACCGTACATCCTGCCGAAAAGGGCCCGACCCCGCCCAAACATGTCGGGTACAGGACAGGCAAATTTTCAAGCGTTCATATCCCGGCTGGCTTGTTGCATCGTCGAAACCGGCAAGTAGGGCAGATGTTTAAGTCTGGTCGCGAAATAGGCGGCGTTTCTTTCACCCCTTTGTTTGCCCCAATACATGGCCGCGTCCGCCTGACGCAACAACGCGTCCCACTGGATGTCTGGGGTTGCGACGGCAATGCCGATGGACAGTTCCAACTTCCGGTCGGGTATCGACGTGGCAAACGGGCGGTCGGTCAAGCGAAGAATTCGCGTGGCCACCTGAATGGCGCTCTGACCGGGGTCTTGGTCAAAGATAATGCAGACGAATTCGTCCCCGCCCAGCCGGGCAACGACATCGCCTTGGCGGATTGATGATTCCAGCGTTTGCGCAAGAACCGTCAAAGCACTGTCGCCCACGGCATGGCCATAGGCGTCGTTCAATCGCTTGAGCCCGTTCATATCGATGTAAATAACCGCAACACGACCGTCGGCGATGGCCGCAGTTGTCTGTTCCCCCTCGAACACCTGATGCAGTCCCGCGCGATTCAGAACACCCGTCAGCTGATCGGTTGTCGCGACTTGCATCGCTTTTTGCACTGCCCGGTGTTGCCCGTCAAAAAAACGCGCGGCACCAAAGCAGGCAAGCACGATACTCGCGCAGACAATAAGGATCGCGGGCATGATCTGCTGGCGCAGCATTTTCCCTGCCACTGGACTGTCCCACACCAAATAGCCAACGGGCTGATCATCAGGGTTGGTCAAGACTGTTCCATTCTCAAGCGTGGCACTGGACGGAACTTCCTTTTCAAAGCTGAAGCCCGACTGAAGGGACAGATTGGACAGGCTTTTGGTCCAACCGGGGTCAAGATGGACAATCCCCACAAGCACAGGCACCGCCCGCGTGCCAAGCGTTTCAATGTAATCGGGCGTGATCCACGCAGATGTAACGGCGAAGAAGGCTCCGTCCAGTTCTGCATACCCGGACACCGATTGATACTGCGCTGGCGGCAGGTCCTTAAGCGTTTTCAAACTGCCCTCAAGCGCGGGCTGTAGAGTGGCTAAATCTGGAAAGGTTTCCCCGTCCGAGTGGAATTCGTGCAAAAGCTCGAAATCGGGGGACAAAATGAAAAGTTGATCAAAAAGATCACTCTGCGCGGCACCGCTTCCGATGTGTTCGAAAATCGCGCCGGCATCCCCTTCTTGAACCAACTCGTAAGAAAAGCTCCAAAAGGCATAGTCTTGGGTCATCGACCGCAGGCGATTGACGGTTTCTTGCAGAACGGCCTCGGTCACCACCCTCGCCCCTTTGCTTGCCACCTGATCCAGCCTGACAGTGACCCAAAATGCCGCCGTCAGCAGCGTTGCCGCCACAACAAAAGCCATCAAGAACAGCGGGCCGCGAAAATGACGCGGTGCAGGCGGCTGATTGGGGACGGGAAAGGCGTGCTGATGTGACATGGTGCCCTCAAAAGCAAAATATCGGTTAACAAGAGGTTAACAGAATGTCAGCAAAGCTGAATTTCAACTTTAAAGTGTGAAAACCAGTGGACTTCCGCCTACCTTTATTCCCGATACCTCTAGATGCCGGTTTGCTTCACCTATTTGGACGAGGTTAAGGTATGCGCAACACGCGGCGGGCGGCACCTGTTTGGCGCGCCATCACCGCCGTCGCCGGGCGTTTATTCTGGCAAGATTTTTCCCGGATTCATGATATTATCCGGATCAAGCGCCGCCTTGATCGTCCCCATTACGCTGGTCGCGGCCCCCAGTTCTTTTACCAGATAGGGGCGTTTGCCCTGCCCGATGCCGTGTTCGCCGGTACAGGTGCCATCCATCGAAATCGCAAGTTCGTTCAGCCAGCTCACATAGGTTTCGGCCCGCGCAACTTCGTCGGCATTGTCCATATCCAGCAACAAAGACGCATGGAAATTGCCGTCGCCCGCGTGACCCACGATCGGGGCGATCAACCCCAGTTCGGCCGCTTTGTTATTGGCCGCCCCTACCGCATCCGCCAGCCGCGAGATCGGGACACAGACATCAGTCGCCACCGCCTTGCAGCCGGGACGCAGCGCCAGCATCGCCCAATAGGCGTCGTGCCGCGCCTGCCATAGCTTGTTGCGTTCCTCCATCGTGGTGGTCGCCTGATAGTCGCTGCCGCCGTTTTCATCGGCCAGCATGCTGAACGCTTCGGCCTGTTCGACCACACCGGCATCTGATCCGTGGAATTCCAGCAGCAGCATCGGGGTTTCAGGCAATGACAACTTGGAATAGCCATTCACCGCCTTCACCACCATCGCGTCCAGCAATTCGATCCGCGCCACGGGCAGCCCGTACTGGATCACATTCATCACCGTCTCGCAGGCGGCTTCCACCGTCGGAAAGGAACAGCGCGCCGAGCTGATTGCCTCGGGGATGCCCTGCAGCCTAAGCGTGATTTCGGTGATAATCCCCAGCGTCCCTTCGGACCCGACCATCAACCGTGTCAGGTCATATCCGGCGGATGATTTGCGCGCACGGCTGGCGGTGCGGATCACCGTGCCGTCTGCCATCACCGCCTCGACCGCGATCACGTTGTCTTTCATGGTGCCATAGCGCACGGCGTTGGTGCCTGAAGCGCGCGTCGCGGTCATGCCGCCAAGGGATGCATTTGCACCGGGATCAATGGGGAAAAACAGCCCCTGATCGCGCAGATGGCTGTTCAGAGCCTCGCGCGTGACGCCCGGCTGCACACGGCAATCCAGATCACCTGCGTTGACCTCAAGCACCTTGTCCATCTGCGACATATCAATGGAAATACCACCGGCAGGCGCGTTCACATGCCCCTCAAGCGAAGTGCCCGTGCCAAAGGCAATCACCGGCACTTTGTGGGCGGCGCAGACCTTGATGATCGCGGCGACGTCTTGGGTCGATTGCGCAAACACCACCGCATCGGGGGCTTGGTTCTTGATCCATGTCGTGGTGTGGGCATGCTGTTCGCGCATGGCCTGACCGGTGTGCAGGCGCTCTGCGAATTGTTGCTTGAGAATACCCAAAGCGGTTGCGATCCCGGTTTCATTGCGGGGCAGATCAGTGGCCTGTACCATGTATTAGTGTCCTTTTGACTATTCCCCGAGGGCGATGCCTTCGCGGCGAGGATCGGCCCCGCCTTGAAGATTTTCCCCGATAGAGATCATGTGCAGGCCCGATGTCAACGCCCGCGTCGCGGTCTTGTAGCCAAGGTTTTCCAGCGCGTCGACCGTGTCTGCCATGTCGGTGGCTTCCTCAAGGTCATAGGTGCCAAAACGGTTGATCGCATGGGGCAATGCGGCGGCTTGCTGCACGTCCAAGCCCCAGTCGATATGGGCGATGATGGCCCCCGCGACATAGCCAATGATGCGGCTGCCACCGGGGCTGCCCACCGCCAACACGGGTTTGCCGTCTTGCATCACAATCGTAGGGGCCATCGACGACCGAGGCCGTTTGCCCGGTTCGACCCTATTGGCAATAGGCACACCATCCACATGGCTGCTGAATGAAAAATCGGTAAGTTCGTTGTTCAACAAAAACCCCCGCACCATCAGGCGGCTGCCAAAGCCGTTTTCGATCGTCGTGGTCATGCTGGCCACATTACCCATGCTGTCCACAATCGAAACATGTGACGTCGACGGCAGTTCAATCGCCATGTCATCGGCCCAGTTCAGCGCATGATCGAACACCGGATTGCCGGGGGCAACTTCGGGCAAGGCATCATCGCCGGACAGCAATGTCGCGCGTTCCGCCAGATAGGCGGGGTCCAGCATGCCTTGCACGGGGACCGGCACATAATCGGTATCGGCGACATAGCGGCCCCGATCTGCAAAGGCCAACCGCGAGGCATCGCCGATCAGGCGCAGCACCTCGGGGTCGTTGGGGCCGGCGCCAAGGTCATAGCCTTCAAGCATACCCAAAATCTGCCCGATGGCCAACGCCCCCGAAGACGGCGGCCCCATGCCGCAAATGTCATGGGCGCGGTAGGGCGCGCAAACGGCAGCGCGTTCCTTGACCTGATAGATGGCCAGATCGACCTGCGACAAAACACCGGGGTTGCCCGACGCCCCTTGGACTGTCGCAACAATATCTGCGGCGATATCGCCGGTATAAAAGGCACCTGCCCCCTCCTTGGCAAGCATCGCAAGCGTGCGCGCATAGGCCGGATTTTTCAGCAGCATACCCGCCTTGACCGGCGCGCCGTCAGGCAGGAAATACGCAGCCGTGGCGGGCGCGGTGGCCAGCCGTTCGGCGTCATCGGCCACAAGTGCTGCAAGTCGTGGCGACACGGAAAACCCCTGTTCCGCCATCGCGGTTGCAGGGGCCAACAGATCGGCCCATGGCTGATTGCCCCAGCGTCTGTGAACAGCTTCAAGCAAGGCGGGCGTGCCGGGGGTGCCAACGGAACGGCCACCGACGACGGCGTCAAAGAATTTTAGCGGTTCGCCCTGATCATCTTGAAACAGTTGCGGCGTCACCGCCAAAGGCGCGGTTTCACGTCCGTCCAATGTTGTAATCTCGCCGCTTGCGGCATCATACCAGACCAGAAACGCCCCACCGCCAAGACCCGAGCTTTGTGGCTCAACCAGCCCCAGCACGGTTTGCACAGCCACTAGGGCATCCGCCGCAGTGCCCCCTGCTGCCAGCAGATCAGCGCCCGCTTTTACAGCGTGAGGGTTCGCAGCGGCCACCATCCATGTATCCGCCACAACCGGTGTGCCTGCGTCCTTGGCAGCAAATGCCGCCGTCACGTCAGGCGATATCGCCTCGAATGCACCATTACCGGCAGCCTCGGGGGCGACGGCATCGGCGACCTGCTGCGCAAGCCCCCCTCCTCCGGCTAAACAAAAAGCAAGGGCGGCAAGGGTCACGCGCATGAGGGTACTCCGTCGTTGATTGGCTGGTTTAGACCTCGAAAAAGAGCACTACAGCATTGATGGGACGACCTGATCCGGTGGGCGGTGGCCGTCTTCGAAGGTTTTGATATTGATGATGACTTTTTCGCCCATCTCGATCCGGCCTTCCAGCGTGGCGGACCCCATATGCGGCAGCAACACCACATTATCCAGCTCGCGCAGGCGCGGATTGATGTCGGTGCCATGTTCATAAACGTCAAGGCCCGCGCCTTTCAGCTCTCCGGCGCGCAGCATCCGCGTCAGAGCGTTTTCGTCGATCACTTCGCCGCGTGATGTGTTCACGATAACGGCCTCGGGCTTCATCAGTTTCAGGCGGCGCGCATTCATCAGATGGAACGTGCTGGGGGTGTGCGGGCAGTTGATGCTAAGGACATCCATGCGCGCAACCATCTGGTCAAGGCTTTCCCAATAGGTGGCCCCCAGGGCTTCTTCGACCTCGGGGCGCAGACGGCGGCGGTTGTGGTAATGCACCTGCATCCCGAATGCCGCAGCACGGCGGGCCACGGCCTGACCGATGCGGCCCATGCCAAGGATACCCAAACGACGGCCACCAACGCGCCCGCCCAATAGCGCCGTTGGTGCCCAGCCTTTCCAGTCGCCCGATTGCATCTGCGCCATGCCTTCGGCCATGCGGCGGGTCACGGCCAAAATCAGCGCCATGGTCATATCTGCCGTATCATCAGTCAGCACGCCGGGCGTATTCGACACCAGAATACCACGCTGGCGGGCCGTCATCACGTCAATATGATCCACGCCCGCCCCGTAATTGGCGATCAGTTTCAGCCGGTCGCCCGCCTGCCCGATCAGGGCCGCGTCGATTTCATCGGTCACTGTGGGCACAAGAATATCGGCGGATTTCATCGCCTCGCCCAGTTCGGTCCGCGTCATTGGCGTATCGTCTTGGCGCAGTGTAACGGTGAACAGTTCCGACAGGCGCTTTTCAACGACCTCCGGCAACCGTCGCGTGACTACAACACTTAGCGGTTGCTTTGACATTATGAGACTCCCAAATCTGGCTTTGCGCTTTGCTTGATGGCATGGTGTCCCAAGCGGCGACGAGGCACAAGAACTTCGCGGCGTAAAAGAGCATTAAATCAACACCAAAACATCAGGCAGGCCGTCATGACATCCACGTTCCGTTTCGCCCTAATGGGGGCATTGATCGCGATTCTCCCCCTTGGCGGTGCAGGCAATGCCACAGAATTGGGTCAAGTCACGAACCTCCCGTTGCCCCGTTTCGTGTCGATGAAAGCCGCCGAAGGTAACGTGCGCCGCGGTCCGTCGCTGACCCACCGGATCGACTGGGTGTTCAAGCACCGCGACATGCCGCTGCAAATCACTGCCGAACACGGCCATTGGCGGCGGGTCGAGGACCGCGACGGGATGGGCGGCTGGGTGCATTATTCGCTGTTGTCGGGCAACCGCACAGTCTTGATCGAACAAGACCACCTGCGTTTATTGGTGCGGCCCGATCCGAATGCACCCGTGGCCGCCGAATTCGAAATAGGTGCGATTGCGCGTCTTGGGGCTTGCGATCTGGAATGGTGCTTCCTGCGCGCCGACGGCTACAAGGGCTGGGCCCCCAAGGCGCGGCTTTGGGGTGTTGGCGCCACCGAACTGCGCGACTAGAGTATCCCTTGGGGCCATATCCCCAAAACAGTTTTTATTGGGGGCTAACAGATGCGCGCGATTACATATTCTCAGCTTGGTGAAGCGCGTGATGTGCTTGGCTTGGTCGAAATGGATACCCCTGCCCCGGCGGCAGGCGAGGTGTGCGTGCGCATTGCCCTGTCCGGGGTGAACCCGTCGGATGTGAAATCCCGCAAGGGGCGACCCGGCATGACCCACCCGCCATTCGAGCAGGTTATCCCCCATAGTGATGGCGCAGGGGTAATTGAAGCTGTCGGTGACGGTGTCGATCCCGCGCGCATCGGTCAACGCGTCTGGATTTGGAACGGCCAGTGGCAACGCCCCTTTGGCACCGCAGCCACCCATATCACCCTGCCCGGGGCCCAAGCCGTCGCGCTGGCCGATGACGTATCTTTCGAGACTGCCGCCAGCCTTGGCATCCCCGGCCTGACAGCAAGCCATGCCGTCTTTAACGGCGGCGATGTGGCGGGTCAGACCCTTTTGATTCAGGGTGGCGCGGGCACCGTTGGCTATCTTGCTGTGCAGCTGGCGAAATGGGCCGGTGCGCGGGTGATCGCAACCACGGGCAAAGCGGGGGCCGCGCGCGCATCACAAGCAGGTGCCGACGTTGTGCTGGATTATGCCGCCCCCGATCTGGCCGATCAGATATTGGCCGCGAATAACGGCGCACCCGTCGATCAGATCATCGAAGTCGAATTTGGTGCCAACATTGGTTTGGACGCGCAAGTCATCAAGCCAAATGGTCGAATAGCTGCCTATGGGTCCGCAAAGGAAATGGAGCCTACGCTGCCGTTCCTGCCGTTGCTTTTCAAAGCGGTGACCATTGATATTATCCTTGTCTACCTGCTGACACCTACACAAAGGAATTTGGCCATTGATCACGTACATCGTGCCTTGACTGAAAATGCCCTTGCTTGTCCTGTTGAGCAAATCTTCACCCTCGCTGACACAGTCTTGGCCCATGAGGCCGTCGAGGCCGGGGCACGCGCCGGAGCAATATTGGTCGATTGTCAGAACTAAACGTGATGGGTGCGCCGAAATTGTCCTAAACTACGGATCGATTTTTTGTAAAAAAGTCGGCGATTTCCGCGAAGGTTTCGCGGTGATCAGAGAGTGACGATAGCAGGCGTGGCAAAATCTTGCTCGGAATGCATCGGCGGGAATTCGAATCGTAACGTCTTGCGTAGGTGTGTACCGCTGATGATCCATTGGCCATGCGCATGACCATTAATGGCGCATTCTTGGAACGGAACGTGCGCCTTTGCACCACTGCCCCCCGCGAACAGAAAATACTAGAATCGCGATCAAGACCAAGCGAGCAGTCATATATAGTCCGTTTCCGGCACTGTATGCGCAGCGACACCTTACCAAAGCCTCCTTGCCCGCTGGTTTGGAAGAAACACGTACCCTGCCCACTTGGGTCATGATGACTTGCCCCTAAATGCAACCAAGCGACGCTTGAACAGATATGCCGAAGTCCAAAGCGCCCCGCTTGCTAGGCCATAACACTCCAAAATCACTGCAAACATCCCCCAACGCTCGTTCGTCGCGACATTTCAAATCAAGCGAATGCGCGCATATAGACTTCCGTCAGCATTGGTCTCCACCGTCCATCTCTCTCAAATTCCACCTTCATGAAAGTTTCAGGCATTTAAGAGCACTTTTTCTCAAATCGGGTCTTGCACCACAATCCAACCCGGACTAATTAGCACCGTGCGATGGGATGTGGCCTAGCGGTAGGGCAACTGTTTTTGGTACAGTAGATCGTAGGTTCGAATCCTACCATCCCAGCCATCACTCTTCAGGATAGACAACTAAGAACCCGAGCCACCCGCTTGCCCCGGTTCTGCCCCAGTTTTCGCCCCAGTTGATGGGGACGCTAGCAGCCTATTCCTCTCCTAAGATCTAAGGGAAGACGGGGGATAGCTAGGGCTAAGGAGAATAGGTATAAGTAATGAATAGGAACCCGGAGAAGAGAAGGGTAACCTGACCCCTCCAGTACCTCCCTTCCTTTCTTATCCCCCGCCCCAACCCCTAAGGTAACCAATGGCAGACATAGAGAACCCGTGGCACAGCCGCCCCATTGACGTTCACCGCTGGTCAGACCATCCCGAGGTCGCGGGCCTGACTGACGCGGTCTGGGACGAGTACGTCGCTATCGTTCAGAAGTCGGGACCTAAACCTAAGACTGCCTAGAGCAATTTATCAAAGAACGCAGTATCGTATGGTATCACTTCGACCCCCATTCGCTTTTCATGCTCTTCTAGCCTTCTGAGATAGCCCTCTGATCGTGCTGTCTGCCTCCACGCGATGTAGTCTTGAACATAGTGTGTTGTTGGATCCTCGTGCTCATCCAGCCCGTACCATTGATTGGATGTGGGTATAGCGGCCCCCACCACAGCCTCCGATGCTGCGGCCATAGTTTCCTTCAGTTCCCGGACTCTGGTGTAATCGATGATATAGCTATCGTGCACCGAGAGAACAGGAACGCCTTGGTCGACAAACTGCTCATGAACAATGGCAGTGATCTGACTGTCCAGATTCATAAGCCGGATAGCTATCCCCCGTCTTCCCTTAGATCTTAGGAGAGGAATAGGCTGCTAGCGTCCCCATCAACTGGGGCGAAAACTGGGGCAGAACCGGGGCCAGCGGGTGGCTCGGGTTCTTAGTTGTCTATCCTGAAGAGTGATGGCTGGGATGGTAGGAAACCTTGCCTCCCCCTGATCTTCATAGGTCTTTCCCGCTACCTACCGAAACTGGGGCAGGTTCTGGGGCGACTGGGTGCTTCGGGTGCTGTCGCTGACGCGCAAACGACGGTGCCCCTCACTTCGTTCTCAGCTCCCCCACTGCGGCCCACGATGACAGTAGTTCCCCACTGCTCACCAGCCGCCAACACTGCAACCCGCATCAGTCGGTCACCACTGCTGACGTCTCTGGAGAGGTTGGGCTCCGGAGGGGGCTGGTGGCGGCATTACAGACAACATGGGCGGATTGCCGACATTCGCTGCGCTCAACACCGAGGTCTGCCGTGCGGGACGAAGCGGACCTTGCTTGTAGATATCCTGATGTCCGCTCGGGCGATCCGGCTTGGACCGGTCAACGCAGGCTATGAGTGGAGTCGCAGTCTCTTAACTGTCGTTCCAATGTTGAACCAAAGCACTCCGAAACTGGTTGTAATCATCAGTATTCCAACAGACCTTTGAGTTCGTCCGCAGGAGGTAGTGGTACTGGCTGGCGCAAAGTAATTCTTGTGGATCGCACTGTTTGAGCCATGCCATGCAGTTGAGAAAAGTCTGCTGATAAGATGATACAAAGTTTTGATTTGGTATATTCCAGAGCATCCCCTCAATGAAGTACGAGGGAGCAACTCCACTGCCTAAATAGCCATCCTTTACCATCCTGTTGCGCCAGTTCTTAAATATTCTGACATTGGACTTGAAACGTGTGGAAGAACTTTGGTTCTTAGTTGTACAGTTTTCAAGATGACGCTTTGGATAGTTGACGATCTTGTCTCCATCGGAGGTCCAAAAACAAATGCCGTCCCGATACACCGGTCCTGTTTCCGCTGGGTAGGAAGTGTATCTCAAGTGGCGAGTGCAAACCAGAACGTCGGCATCGCGACGAGTACCGTTCCCCGGGACGAATATTGCTTTCTTGCCCGCCTTCACTCCTGAGCCGTACTTCTGTGTCAACCAAGAGAAGACCTCTTCTTTGAAAGTTTTCTGGCTGTAGCTACCCGGACTCCTGTGTTTGTCAAAGCGCTCCTTATCCCCAGCATTTAACTGTGAAACATCAAAATAATTAATGGACGACAGTCGTATTACAATATCTACGTCACTGTCGGCGTAGATATTTGTGCTGTTGCCATAAGAGCCTTGGAGAAAGGTGTCGAACTCTCTGATCACGTACGGGGCAGCGGTGTCTTCTAATGTGGCCTTAATAGAAGCATATGTATTCTTTGATTGCTCTTGCGCCCCCGCATGGGACCACGTCTCAAGTTGGCTTTCAGAAATTGGCATTTTACACACTTTCCCGCAGTAGGGCTTGAATATCCGCTTCACGGCCAGCGTAGGATTCAGCGCCCCGTTGCCGCAAAATGTTCAGCTTTGCCAAGTTGTGTTCAAACAAGTCGGTTGCCATCTCAGGTTTCTCAAAGGTGTCATTGACCCGCACCGTCGGGACCGCTTTGAATAAGATTAAGCGAAGCTGTTCCATAGCCGCGACGTTGATCCCCATGGTCTTCTCTAAGATGGGCAGCGTTGGTAGGACATTGCGATAAGTCTTTTTTAACATACCTTCTTTTGGTGATGGGTAATTACCGCATCCAACGCTCAATACTCGGCAATCGCTCGGCTCATATTTCATTCCGGCGACAGCGTCAGCGATGGCGTAAAGTGTCGGATTGTTCGCACAGTAACCGCCATCGGCCAACTCAATCTCGTCACCCATGGCGGTCGTAACGATTTTGCGATTGAAGTATGGATAAGCTGAGCAAGAGGCTTGAACCGCCTCCGAAATAGTGCAGCCAAAACCCGGCTTAAACGTGCCAAGTCGGCCATGGGCCTGATTAACGCTTCCTTTGAAGATCATGGGTGTTTCCATGTCCCATTTCGTCGTTACTACTCCAAGCCCAGTTTTCACGTCTTCAAAGGTTGCTTCTCCAAAAACATCGTCAGCAAGCTGAGCCAAGGCAGTTGATTTCCCGCCAGCACTCTTTTGCTTCATTACTTCCGGAACATTCTCGCAGTAGAGCTTGTGGATGGATTCCACATCATGGCCAAGCGCGAGAAGCGATGCGATAATGGAGCCAGTACTTGTGCCGAACACCAAGTCGAATGTTTCGTGAAGTGGTTTGCCGATAAGGGCTTCCACCTCTCTCAGCACGCCTAAAGTGTAAAAGCCTTTTGCTCCACCACCATCAAGGCTGAGGATGCGGCAAATAGGCGGTTTCAGGTGTTCAATATTTTTCAAGGGTCTCGTACCAAATTTTTCGGTTCTAATACCATGATATGTAGGGACGTCTGTGTCCATCACAAGATATTGAGTAAAAATATGTGAAATTGAGAGAGCTTTCTTTGTTTGGCTTGGACTTCTCTGAAGATGCCTCCTGTCCGTTCAAATCAGAAATTTTAAGATTTTGATTGGCTGACATGGGGAATGCACAAGCTGAGAATTGAAATCTCTTGCTTAACAGAACAATCAACACCTTAGAGTGAGGCTGGAACCTTTCTTGCAGGTGGAGTTTGAACAGTGGGCGCGAAAAAAGACCTTGGCTACGGGGACGACATTATTTCCTCAATGGAGGATTGGGGTCAGAAGACGCTGGCACCAGTTTCAATTCTTATGGGGAAACACGCAGAGCGATGCGCTAAGAATCGGGAGAAATTCAAAGAAAATGATATTGTTCTGACCCAAGCGCACGCGTCGGCTTGCAGCGCACTTCTAAACTTCGTCTCGCGTTGTTGTGGAAAACAGTTTGATGAGTTGACCGGTGATCCGGCACAGCAGCTTGATCTGATAACACACTTCATACACGGGATAAATCTTTGTGAAATAGCAATTGTTGAAGGACTCTACACCCAAGCTGCTACCCTTCTGCGACAAGAGCATGAGTTGATCTCGGCGGTGCAGGAACTTGGGATCTCGAAACGAAAAGACGGAAAGACGCCGCATGCAACCGTCGGGCGGTTAAAAAACATGGGAAAGATCTATGGTGAACTGAGCGGGGCGGCGCATGTTTCTCAATCGCACCTCATGCACGACATAATCGCGACGGAGATAGGGGACCGAAAAGGGCCGTCTGTAGTCCCCCTATTCCACCGTGAACTTGCGCGGAACCTGTATGCTCTTCATGTGTCTTATATTTGCCAAATGGCTTTTATCACAGACGATGTTCACGGCACACTTGGAATCGGAAATCTACTTGAGGAGGAAAAATCCCTCCTCGTTGTTGCAACAAAGATTTTACTCGACGAAGGCTTGATTGAAATTGAAGCGGAAAAAGCTGGTGAGGCCATTGTGAAAGGAGTTTCTTAAAAACTCCCGACGAATGTCCGCTTTGCGGACTGCACACGCAGCATTAAGAATGGATAATGAACGGCAGCTTAGGGCCGGAAGTCACTCCGAACGCCCCGATCAAACTGAGGAAAGCGACGTATCTAAATCGATAGCAATCGATGGAGGTTTCAGATGCTTTCCCAACTCTTTAGTCTACCGAAGACAACCAAAGAAAATATATCGTGGGGTCGTGATTTACTGACCCTGTTCTTCTTGCTTCTCATAGCTTCATGGTTCGATTGAGCCATGGACCTGCAAGAAGGCACCGTCGTAGTCATCCACGCCTTTGACGACATCCCAGAGCACCTGTTTCGCATCTCGGAAGTCCATGAAGACTGCGTTGGCGGCTATGCACTGGCTGTTCCCTTGCGCAAAACTGCCGTCGGTGCAAGACGCAGCGATGCCTCCGCTATCCGCCCATGGTGTCGACCGACACGAACGACCCTGACTTGCCGTTCGCTTCGTGGTCGAGCGCTGCGGCGCAGCTTCACCAGACCGGCCATTCGTCCATCACGCCGCATTTTCGGAGGGTTAAGGTCGGCAGAGCGGGACAAAACTGTCATTTGTTTAGAAGATCCTAAAGTCTCGCTAACCATCGTGTAGTTCCTGGAAACAGTCGTCCAAATTCCGTGTGAACTCTAAGAACCCATGGAGACACAATGCGGTGTTTTGGGCGTTCAGCCAATCTTGTTAATTTCATTGCACAAGCTTCTGGAGACAAAGTTGGAATAGTTTTTGCAAGCATCGGCATTTTATCCAAAACGCCAGGGTTATTGTCAAAGTACGGCGAGTCGATCTTTCCAAAAATCGCATGACAACTGCGGACGCCAGTTCCTGCTAAATCCTGCGCAAGCGCATCATGGAAGCCCTGCAATGCAGCACGTGCAGCAGCATATCCAACACTTGATCGCCATGGAACTAAACACGCTGGCGAGTTCACATTGATAATGATCCCGCTCTTTCGATCTAACATGCCTTGTAAAAAAGCCCGCGTAACAAAAGATGCTGCATAATAAGGGGCTTGCATCATGGTGATCACTTCACTTGGCTCTGCTTCCAACAAGGTCTTCCATTGTCCAGCACCGGCGCAATGCACAATAACATCGGGCACACCGTGTTTGTCCAATACTCTCCGGGCCATTTCGTCTACCGCTTTTGGATCTGCCGCATCACAAGGTTCCGGAACGGCTAACTCACCAATCTCGTTTCCAAGAGATTGGATCTGATCTGCAGAGCGCGCGACAAGGATGACCTTTGAGCCGTTTTTCGCAAATTCACGTGCGGTTGCCGCGCCAACTCCGCTAGAGGCCCCAGTCACTAAGATAAGCTTCAAAATCGGCACCTCAAATGTAAAACGTCAATCCTGCCAATGTTCGGTCAGAGCCATTGTTGTCAAGTTCCTAATATTTTCGAGATTTCCAATGGCACCTGTAATCGAGCCAACAATTGACGATCTAAGATGGTCAAAGTGGGCTCAAACCGGACTTGCGGCGGTGCGGCACGCAAATCTTGACCTTGCATGCTTCGGCGCGACCAACCGGATGGCCGGTCCCAGCCCAAAGCGGACATGGCCAAACGAAACCTTGGGCGGATTGCGTACCTTGGCTGCGCCCGCAAACTAAACTGGGCAATTTGAAGAAAGCGGACGCTCACGGCTCCGACCCAGCTTTTTCAATGTGCAATCGCGGCGAAAGTCGGCAAAGAGCCCGAAGTGTGAATCCGTTTTTTGTTCTGCGTGCGCTCGCTGCGCGGAAATTGTTGCGGTAGCTGAAACTTCTACGCCGCTTCGCCGCAGCAAAACCGGTCATTCATCACAGCCTGACGAGCGCCCCTCAGGGCTTATCGGATAGAATCCAAGCTTGGTTTGGTATAAAGAAAAATGCATGAAGATCAAAATTATACGCCTATTGCCATGGCGCACGCTGATAGTGCTGCTTCGTTGAGGAACACATTGCTACATCCAGATGAACTACCCCGAACATTGAACGAGTACTATATACTTTCCCGGGAGCGCATGAGTGCAGAACAACGTGCTTATTTCCTCGCCGGAGCCGGTGATCAGAAGACGCTCTGCGCCAATGAAGCAGCCTTCGAGAGTGCCTTTCTGACGCCGCGCGTGCTGCGTGATCTTGGCGGAGGTTCCACCAAGACACGCCTGTTGGAACAAGAGCTCGTGGCACCCTTCCTGATAGCGCCTTTTGCATATCATCGTATGTTGGATCCATCAGGCGAGATTGCAACGAGCAAAGGGGCCGAGGCGCAATCCATCAAGATGGTATTGAGCGCGCAGAGCAGCCGGGACATGAACGATGTACGTAAGGCGGGGCCCGGAACCGATTGGTTTCAGATGCATTGGATGGGAAGTCGGGAAAATACACTCGAATTGGCAAATATGGCTCTGTCAGCTGGGTTCAGCACTCTTGTCCTGACTATTGATGCGCCGGTTCAGGGCGTGCGGGATAGGGAGATTGAGGCGGGGTTTCAGCTGCCTCCGGATGTTGGTGCCGTCAATCTAGCGCGGTTTGCAGGGCCCCGTTTTGCGCCGCTTGGTAGCGGGGAATCCTTGGTGTTTGATCGGATCGCGCACGTATTACCGACATGGGACGATGTGGCGTGGCTTATGGCTGCGGTTGAGGCGCCGATCCTGCTCAAGGGAATT